>WBZO01000125.1_pt1 | contig 205545 bp, 161 predicted proteins | sample 5204261 | NCBI WGS metagenome assembly WBZO01 (sample SAMN12412400, study PRJNA552823) | activated sludge metagenome | isolation source: activated sludge from anammox sidestream of wastewater treatment plant... | place: USA: North Carolina | collected 2017-09
GCTTGCGCTCGCGGCTCGTGCGTTGTCATTGTCGCTACACTCGCTCGCGCTCGCGGCTCGTGCGTTGTCATTGTCGCTACACTCGCTTGCGCTCGCGGCTCGTGCGTGTGATGGTCGCCATGATCAAACCAAGCGTCAGCACCCTGCGGCGCCGAAGCAGCGCCCTGCTGTTTGTCCTGGGGCTCGCCTGCACTGCCTCCACGGCCTGCACCGCCGGCCGGCCGTTTGCCGCGCCCGCCGGAGTGGCCGACGGGCCACGGGCCGACGAACCGGCGGCGCGTTTCGAAGCCGGCCCGGCGGCGCGGCTCGATCACCTGCTGACGCCGATCCGCGAGAAACATGGCGTTCCGGCCCTGGCGGCGGCGATTGTGACAGCCGACGGGATCAGCGCCGCGGGGGCGGTGGGGCGGCGGCGCGCGGATGCGGACACGGGGGTTCGGCTGGGTGACCGGTTCCACATCGGGTCGTGCACGAAGGCGATGACGGCGGCGCTGGCCGCGATCCTGGTCGAGCGCGGCATGCTTCGCTGGGACAGCACGCTGGCCGAAGTCTTTCCGGAGCGGGCGGCGCAGATGCACGCCGACTATCGCGGCGCCACGCTCGAGCAGTTGCTTTCGCACGTGGCCGGAATTCCGCAGGACCTTTCCGCCGACGGCCTCTGGGCGCAGCTCTGGACCCACCGCGGCACGCCCCTCGAGCAGCGCCTGGCTTTGCTCGACGGCGTGACCCGCCGGCCGCCGCTCTCGCGGCCGGGCACGGCGTATCTGTATTCCAACGCGGGAGTGTCGGTGGCCGGGGCGATGCTGGAGCGCGTCTCGGGCGAGGCGTGGGAAGCGCTGATCGAGCGCGAACTGTTCAAGCCGCTTGGCATGTCCTCAGCGGGCTTCGGAGCGCCCGGACGCCCCGAGGACAGCGACCAGCCGCGCGGGCATCGGCGCGACGGGGACAGGCTCGTTCCCGTGGAGCCGGGACGGGGATCGGACAACCCGGACGCGATCGCCCCCGCCGGCAAGGTGCATTGCTCGGTCACCGACTGGGGGCGATTCGTGGGCCTGAACCTATATGGCCCGCGGGGCCGCAGCGCCCTGATGGGTTCGGAGGCGTTCGCGAAGCTGCACACACCCGCGCCGGGTCGTGACTACGCGCTCGGCTGGGCCGTGACACGGCGCGATTGGGGCGGAACGGTGCTCACGCACGCGGGCAGCAACACGCTGTGGTTCGCCGTCACCTGGGTGGCGCCGCAAAGGGGCTTCGGGGTGGTGGTGGCGACGAACGTGGCAGGCGAGGAGGCGCAGCGCGCCTGCGACGAGGCGGCCTGGGCGCTGATCCAATGGCACCTGGGGCGCTGAGCCCCCGGAGCCAGCGATCCGCCGGCGCTCCGGCGACGGCGCGGACGGAATCGGGCCGGTTGCGCGGGCGTTTAGCCGGCGCAAGTTCTTATCCGGATTTATGTTACCGAATGAAACGAGGCCGACGGGGCTCGAACCCGCAACCTCCGCCGTGACAGGGCGGCGCTCTGAACCAATTGAGCTACGGCCCCGGACAAACCGCCGGGTACACTGCCTCTCGGGCAGCCTTCCAATCTTACGTGGCGCCGCGCGGCTGTCAAACGGTTTTCTGGTGACGCGGCGCCCTCGGCGCGCGGGGGCATGCTTTGCGGGCGGATCCGGGTACCCGCGCTCGACGCTGGATCACAAATCGGGCGGAACTCGCGGGACCGTGAGGACGAGCCGGCGCTGCGGCATGCGGTTCACGGGAAGCGAGCGCCCAATCGGCCCCGGTCCTGTTGGCAGGCTGCCGATCAGGTATCTGGCGACGGTCGAAACGCACGGCTACCATCGGGGCGGCGGCCGGCGGATCATTCGATTCGCGGACGCCGTGCATTGTCGGCGTCCTTGTCCGCGTCAGGACCCGCGTGGGGCTGAGATGCGCCTGGTCATACGAACAAAGGGCGAGGTGCTCGGGGAGGTCGCCTGCGACCAGGAGGCGGTTTATATCGGCTCACGCGAGGACTGCCGCATCTGCCTGCCCGATGCGCAACTCTCGCCGCAGTCGGCGGTGGTCTATCCCGAGGGGAACCAGACGTGGGTGCTGCAACTGCTGGACGCTCAGGCGCCGTTCGAGCTGAACGGGGAGGTGTTGACGGAGAAGCAGACGCTGAAGACCGGGGACGAGATCCGCATCAGCGACTACACGATCCGGGCGTACCTCGACAGCGGCGCCGGGCCGGCGGCGTACCGGCCGGCGGGCAAGACCACGGTGGCGAACATGACGCGCTACGTGCAGTATCAACTGCCGCAGGGCGCGCTGATCAAGAAGCTCGAAGAGGCCGTGACGCTGCTGGCGCCGCAGATGTCGCGGCTTGCGCAGCTCAACCTCAAGCTCTCGCAGTGCGAGCAGCCGCCGGAGTTCATCACCGGTCTGTTGCAGGTGCTGATCGAGAGCTTCGCGGCCCAGCGGGCCTGGGTGGGCGTGCGGCGCGTGAATTACGGGTCGATGGAGTACCAGGAGGGGCGGCTGCTGACCGGGCAGGCGATCGACCTGCCGGAGACCGGCGACAAGCTGAAGCCGCGCGTGCTCGACCGGGGGCAGTTTGTGCTGCTGCCGCACGTCAGCCCCGACGAGCCGTGCTCGGTGCTCACCGGGCCGGTGGTCGGCGCCGAGGGCACGCTGGGCATGGCGTACCTGGACACGGGCGACTCGGGCCGGCGCTTTGAGCAGCAGGAGCTCGACCTGCTGATCGCGATCCTGAACGTGGCGGGGCGGCAGCTCGACGCCGTGTTCGCGCACCAGGCGCGGCAGCGGGCCGCGCTGGTCGCGGGGGAGGTGAGCGTGGCGCACGCGATCCAGGCGCGCATCACGCCGCGCAAGCTGCCGCAGTGGAACGAGCTGCAATGGGGCGCGTTCCGCGAGCCGGGGCGCGAGCGCAGCAGCGACGTGTACGACGTGATCAAGCTCTCGAACCAGCAGGCGGGGTTCATGGTGGCGCACACCAGCGCCCTGGGTCCGTTGCCGAGCCTGCTGATGGCGCAGGCCCAGGCGACGTTCCGGGCCGCGTGCATGCACCAGGACAGCCCGCACGTCTTCATGCGCATGATGAACCACCTGCTCTACGACGGGCAGCCCGACCACCCGCTCGACTGCTGCATGGGCCTGCTCGACCCGGTCAGCGGCGAGCTGCGCTACGCGATCGCCGGCTGGATGGGAGCGTACATCATCAATCCGCGGGGCGAGGAGCGGCGGCTCGGCGAGCCGGCGCCCCCCGGCCAGCGCGCCGCGACGCCCGCGCTGGGCACGGAGAAAGCCGCAACCTACACCACCCTGACCGAAACGCTGAGTGCCGGAGAGTCGCTCGTGGTCTACACCCCCGGCGTGACCACGGCGCGCAACCGCAACGATGACGCATTCGGCGAGGACCGCTTCATCAACATTCTGTGCGACGGATTCGGGCAGCTCGCCAGCGCGATGCTCAAGGAGATGCTCTCCGATCTTCAGGGCTTCACCGAGGGCGGCAAGCAGCCCGACGACATCACCGTGCTGCTCACTCACCGCGTGCAGCCGTGAGGCGCGCCGCGCGACGTCGTGACGAGGCTGTACAGCCCGCACGCCATGGGCTAACCTACGGAGGAACGGCGCGACCCGGCGTTGGCGTCCACGGCTGAGGAGGGGGAAGGCGGGTCGCCGCGCGAGCCGAAGCCGCAGATCACGCGGGAACATCATGGCGCTGGAACCGCTCAAAACGGCCGATGGCAGCGGCTTCCCGCTTTGCCGGCAGATCTCCGTCTTTCTCGAGAACCGCGTCGGCGAGCTGCTGCGGCTGACGCGGCTGTTCGAGGGCGAGGACGTCAACATCCTCGCCGTTTCCGTCGAGGGCTCGGTCGATTGCGCCATCGTGCGGCTGCTCGTCAACGATCCCGACCTCGCGCACCAGATGCTCACCGACGCCGGCTTCGCCATCACCGAGACCGACGTGCTGGTGGTTGAATTGCCCCCCGGCCGCCGCGGAATCCTCACCGTCTGCGCGGCGCTGATCTCCGCCGAAGTGAACATCAACTACCTGTATCCGCTCCTGCCCGGCAGCGCGCGGCGTTCGTGCATGGCGATCCAGACCGACAACCCGTCGTCGGCCACGACGGTGCTGGAGGCCAAGAACTTCCGCGTCCTCGACCAGCGCGACCTCTGACCCGCCCGCATGCGCTCCCCGCTTTCGCCTCCGAATCTGATCCAATGGACCGCCGGCGACGGCTACGTCCTTTCCGGCCGCGTCTGGAGGCCCGCGCAGCCCGCCGCGCGCTCGACCGCGGTGCTCTACCTGCACGGCATCCAGTCGCACGGGGGGTGGTTCGAGTGGTCGGCCTCGCTGCTGGCGACCGCCGGGCTGCCGGTGATCCTGCCCGACCGCCGGGGCAGCGGGTTGAATGCCGAGGCGCGCGGCGATACGCCGGCGATGGAGCGCTGGCTGGAGGACATCGACGAGCTGGCGCGCTGGGCGGCGCAGGAGTTGGGCGCCGAGCGCCTCCTGCTGGTCGGCGTGAGCTGGGGGGGGAAGCTGGCGGCGGCGTGGGCGCTGCGGGAACCGGGGCGCGTGCGGGCGCTGCTGCTGGTGGCGCCGGGGCTGTATCCGCGTGTCGGGCTCGGAGCACTGACAGTCCTGAAGGTGGTGATCGCGCTGCTGGTTCACCCGACCGGGATGTTCCCGATACCTCTGCGCGACGCGGCGCTATTCACGGACAACCCGGCCGGGCGGGCCTTCATCGCCGGCGATCCGCTGGCGCTCCAGGAGGCGACGGCGCGCTTCCTGCACCAATCGCGCCGGCTCGACCGGCTGCTGCTCGATGCGGCCGACGGGGAGCTGCGCCCGGAAACGCTGCTCCTGCTGGCCCAGCGTGACCGCATTATCCGCAATGAGCCGACCGTCGCCTGGCTGGAGCGCGTCACCAGCGGCCGCGCCCGGGTCATGACGCTGCCGGGCGCGGCGCACACGCTCGAGTTCGAGCAGGACTCGCAGTACGAGACGCTTCTGCGCGAGTGGGCGCAGAAGCACGCCAGCCCGGCGTGAGGCTTGGACGGCTGGATAGCCTGTCCCGCATCTCACTGAACGCAGCGTCGCTAGGCGCGAGGCTGCTCCAAGGCGGCCAGTTCGTCGAGCAGCGCGGCATTCGCCACCGGCATGTCCAGGGCGGCCAGCTCCGCGGTCGCTACCCAGCGGCACTCGTCGCACTCCAGCGGACGCGGCTCGCCGCTGAGCCACCGGCAGACGACGGCGTGCAGGTGAACAATGCGCTCGGGGTATTCGTACCGCAGCGGGCGAAGCGTGCGCTGCGCCTCCGCCGTCACGGCGCACTCCTCGGCCAGCTCACGCAGCGCCGCCGACTCGACCGTCTCGTTCGCCTCGCACTTGCCGCCGGGAAACTCCCACAGGCCGCCGAGGTGAGCGCCGGCGCGCCGGCGCGCGACCAGCCAGCGGCCGTCGCGGCGGACGAGCGCGACGGCGACACGCAGCTCCGGGCGCGGACCGGGCGTGGACATGGCTGGACAGGATAGCCCGGCGCTCGCCCGCGGCCAGTGACATCGCGGGCATTCCGCGGTGATCTACAATGCGCCGTGCACGACGTACGGCTCGAAGGCGAGGTGCAACGTGACGGCGGCGATTGCGTGGTTGATGGTTCTGGGCGTGCACGCGTCCGGCGATCCCGCGCCCGTCGCCGAAGCCGTGCTAGTCGGCGGCGCGCCGCAGCCATCGGGGCACGTTGAGATCATAAGCGACGCGCGTGCGCCCATCGGCGACAGCGACCGGCTGCTGCTGACGCGCGGCGTGGGCGCCTGGACCTGGTGCCGTCCCGAGCCGCGCGGCGACGGCGGTACAACTGGCAGGGCGCGTTTTCGGCCGCTGCGGGAATTGCCGGCCGGCCGCGACGGGGATTACCCGCTGCGCGCTTTCCTGGTTCCCGCCGACCTGGCCTCCCGGCTTTCGGAGCACTGGCCGGCGGAGGCGGAGTGGTGCGACACTGTCGAAACGGTCGGGCCGGGCCAGGAGATGGTCTGGCTTCGCACGTCCGGGCCGCCGCCGGCGGTTGACGATGCCTGGCTGCTGCGCGAGGCGGCGCAGCCGATCGCGCGGCTCGAGGCCGTGTGGGTCGGCGAGCGCACCGGCTGTCGCGTCGTGAAGCTGGTGGCGGACGCGTGGATTGCCGCGGGTGACCGCGTCGTGCGCTGGCCGGGCTGGGCGTCGCGTCGCGTCGCGCGCTGCTGGACCGTCGTCGCGCACGCCGAGCCGCTTGGCGACGTGCAGCGGGTGTGGGTCGCGGCGCCGCCCGGTGTGGCGCTGCGCGGCGAAGCGACGGTGGATTTCGAGCGCGGCGGGCGTTTTGTCGGCTCGGGTGTGGTGGAGCGCCGCGACGCGCGATTCTGGTTCGTGCGCACGAGCGGCGAAGTGCGCGCCGACCGCGTTCGCGTCGGCGACGAGTGCCGGCTGCGAACGCCGGAGCTGCTGGCCACCGGCGGGGCGGCGGCGCGCCTGTTCGCGGCGCCGGGCGGCCTGTTCGTGAACGCAGGCGAGGCGGACGGTGTCCGCGGCGGCATGACGGGGCTGGTCTACCGCGAAGGCCGGTTCGTCGGCGAGGTCTGGCTGGAGGGCGTCCAGGCGGGCTACGCGTCGGTACGGACGAATGGCGAGGGGCTGCCGTCGCCCCCGCGAGCGCTGGACGAGCTGTACCTGGCGCGCCCGGAGCGCGGACTGACGGAGGTGGGCACGGTCGTCAGCGCGTCGGAGGGCGTCGTGGTGGCATCGCTTTCGGGGCGCGAGGCGCCGCTGAATGAGCCGCTGCTGGTTGAGGGACAGGGGGGTGGCGTGGTGGTGGTGCTGGTCCTGCGGGAAAGCAGCGGACGGGCGCTCGGGGTCGTGGTGGAGAGCGCGCCGGCGGACGGAGCACCGGCCGCGCCGGCGCCTGGTGCGCGGCTCCTTCGAGCGGCGACGGGCGCCGGCGCGCGGCCGGACAACTCAAAGGGCAAAGAGCACGGCTGAGGCAGGCGAAGGCCGCTTCGACCCACGCGTCAGGCTGGCCGGCCATGCCGTGGCGTCAGCGATCCGCCCATCGGCGGATGCCGTTGAGACTAGACCATTTCCTTGAGGCCCTTGAGCGGGCGGACCTTGACGACCTTGCGCGCCGGCTTGGCCTTGATCATGATCTCCTGGCCGGTGAAGGGATTGATGCCCTTGCGCGCCTTGGTCGCCGGCTTCTTGACGACGCTGATCTTCATGAGACCGGGGACGCTGAAGATGCCGGGGCCGCGATTGAGGTCCTGGCGGATCAGGCCACTCATGCTCTCGAAGACGCTGGCGACCTGCTTGCGCGTCAGGCCCGCCTGTTCGGCGAGGATGCGCTGCACCTCCGACTTGCTGCGCGGCTTGGACGCGTCGGGAACTGACATCTTCTTGGCTTTCGCCGCTTTGGCCACGTCGTACCTCCTTGTGGTGTGACTGCCTGCTTGCGACTGGTCGGATATCGTTTTCTCCGGCCGGCACCCGACCTTTGTGCCAGCCTTTCGTCCGCTTTCCGTCGATCGCGCCGACCGCAAGACACGCGCGAAAAACGGCTGAAAACTGCACCGTGAAAGGAACCGCCTGTTTTCTCGCAGTTTTTCTGCGTCTCGTCAAGTGACCAGCCCAAAAATCTCGGAAAAAACAGCCCCAATTCACCCCGCTACCCGCCGGCGGCCCGCCCCGGCGCCGACGAATACAATCCACCCATGAGCTTCATCTTCGACGTCCTCCAGCAGTCGTGGGCTCTCGCGCGCCAGGCCGGACCCTACCTGCTGGCCGGTTTCGTCCTCGCCGGCATCATCCACGCCTTCGTCCCCGTCCGACACCTCGCGCGCTGGCTGGGCGGCGGCGGCTGGCGCTCCGTGTTCAACGCCGCGGCCATCGGCGTGCCGCTGCCGTTGTGCTCCTGCTCGGTCGTGCCGGTGGCGGCCGCCCTGCGACGGGGCGGCGCGAGCCGCGGCGCGACCAGCGCCTTTCTCATCTCCACGCCGGAGTCCGGAGTGGACTCGATCGCCGCGACGTGGGCGCTGCTTGATCCGCTGATGACGGTCGCCCGCCCTGTGTCGGCATTCCTGACCGCCTTCTCCGCCGGAATCGCCCAGAACCTCTGGGGCGAGCCCCGGCCGCGGACGGACGCCGGCGGCGGACAGGCGTGCGGCGGGGCCGCATCGCGGCTGCACGCGGCCTGCTGTGCAACGGGGGCGGGAGGCGTGGTCAGCCTGACCGTGGCATCGCCGCCCCCACCAGCGACGGCGACACCGGACTGCTGCTCGGGAGGCGGCTCGACGGAAGCAGCGCGGGCCGACCGTGCGCCACGCGCGGGGCTGGCAGCGCGGCTGGCGGGGGGGCTGCACTACGGGCTGGTGCAGATGTTCGAGGACCTGGGACGCTACATGCTGATCGGCTTTCTGCTCGCCGGGCTGCTGGCCGTCGTGCTCGAGCAGTGGCAACCGCTTGGCGACGCGCTGCACTCGCCCTGGGCGCCGTTCGTCATGCTGGTGGTGGGCGTTCCGGTCTACGTGTGCGCGGCGTCGATGACGCCGATGGTGGCGGTCCTGATCAGCCAGGGGCTGTCTCCGGGCGCCGGGCTGGTGTTCCTGCTGGTGGGGCCGGCGACGAACGCGGCGAGCCTGGTGCTGCTGAAGCAGATTCTGGGGCTGCGCGCGGTGGTGATCTACCTGGCGAGCATCGTCGTCTGCGCGCTGCTGGCCGGCTACGCGGTCGACGGGCTGTATGGGCTGCTGGCGCTCCAGCCGCGCACGGCGGTCAGTCTGCACCACCACGGCCACGAGCACATGGGGTGGCTCAACACCGCGGCGGCGCTGGTGCTGGCGCTGCTGGTCGTGAACGGGATCGCCCGGCGGTACGCGAAGCGGTGGTGGGGCGGCGCTAGTCCGTCCCAGCCTGAGGTGGAGCTTTCTGGGCGGGGCGCGCCAGGTCGGGCTTGAAGACCTTGGTCTGAAGCGCGGGAACCCAGGCCGTCCAGTTGCTGGATTCGTCGGCGTCGGTCTCGATGGCCGCGAACATCATGTTCAGCTTGGCGTCGAGGTTGTCGAGGTAGTGAACCATCAGGGCCTCGGGCGACGCCGGGAGCTTCGGGCTGCCGAACTCGTACTGGCCGTGGTGGGCGAGGATGACGTGCTTGAGGGCGGCGAGCAGGAGCTCCGGGAAGGGGCGGCCGGTTTCCTGCTCGATGGCGCGGGCTTCGCGGTCGAGCCACACGACAACCTGCACGATGTGCCCGACGAGCTGTCCCTCGTCGCTGTATTCGAAGCGATTCTCGTAGACCAGCTCGGTGGTCTTGCCGGCGTCGTGAAGGAAGATGCCCGCCAGCACGAGGTCGGCGCTGACCTGGGGATAGCGCGGCAGCACGCGCTCGGCGAGCTCCAGCAGGCTGAGCGTGTGCTCAAGCAGGCCGCCGATGTAGGCGTGGTGCAGCGCCCGGGCCGCGGGCGCCGTGCGGAACCGCTGCGCGAACTCCTGGTTGTTGACGAAGCGGGCCACGAGCGCCAGCAGCGCGGGCTGACGGATGCCGCGGAGGATGTCCCGCAGGCGGGCCCACATCTGGTCGATGTCGTGGCGCGTGCGGGGCAGGAACGCCGTCGGATCGACGGTTCCCGGATCGACGGCCCGCAGGCCGTCGATGATCAGTTGCGGCTTGCCCTTGTAGCTCTCCACGCGGCCGCGCACGTGCAGCAGGCCGCTGGCGGGAATCGCGTCGTAGATCTCGCGCGACGCGTCCCACATGCGCGCGGCCATCTGCCCCGTCTGGTCGGCCACCACCGCGTGGATGTACAGGCTGCCGGTGTGGCTCGTCCGCAGCTCTTTCTGGATCAGCAGGTAGACGTCGTCGTCGAGGCGCTCACCGACCGAAAGGTCGGCGATGTTGCGCCGCTCACGCCGCTGGCCGTCCGCGGGGGCTGATTGCGACACGCGCGAGGTCCCGTTTCCACGCCGAACTGTTGCCGATCAGTCATCGCTCGCGCTCCGCACAAGGACGGGGAGCGGCACGCTTCCTGAAAGCGCCGGCGAACCTATGGCGGCGTCCTGAAGCGCGAGTTGCCCCCGCCGTCCTCTTCACCTGGCGCGGGCGCGGGCGCGGCGGCCTGTTGCAGGGCCGCGAGCTTGGCTTGCAGCTCGGCGAAGCGCGGCAGCATCTCGAACATGAGCTGCTGGCCGAGGCCGGCCAGGTCCGCCGGGGCGAGCTGCTCGACCGGCTGAACTTTCTCCATCAGCTTGTCGAGCGCCTCGTTCACGAATGAAAGCGACTCGGCGATCACCTCGCCCTCGGCGCTGGTCATCGGCCGGGGCAACGCGATCCGCCACACGCCGTCCGACTTGTTCAGCGGCAGCACCTGTGGCGGCCCGGTCGCCGGCTGCGCGAGTTGCTCGCTGAACGCCGCCAGCATCGCCATCGCTGCGCCCGAGTCGCCGGCGGCGCCGGCCGGGGGGGGCGTCTCGGAGACGACGTCGCCGACGGTGTCCCCGGCTGCGGCGGGCGCCGGAGCAGCGCCGCCCCCGGCAAGCTGAATGATCGCGGGCGTGAGCTCGCCCATGGCGGCGGCCAGCGCGGCCTTCATGCGGCTCTCGTCGACGGTGATGGTCGCGTGCGTCGGCGAAAGCACATCGACAGTGATGGCGCCGACAACCGCGCCCGGCACGTGCGTCTGAAGACCAGTGATCAACTGCGATACGGCGGAGCGCATCTCGGCCGGCAGTTTCGGCTCGATGAGCCGCCAGGCGGCCTGGAGCTTCTCGCTGGTCTCGATGAGTGCCGATTTCTGCTCGATCAGCGGCGCGATGGCTCCCGGCTCATACATCGCCAGGCCCTTGTCGATGTCGAGACTGAACCAGGCCTGCGTCCCTTCGCGGAACATGGTGCGGATGGCGCTCTCTTCGACGCCTCCGCCGCCGCTGCCGCCGCCGGCCGGCGCGCCGCCTCCGGTGAACGCCGCCGGCTGGTACGTGGTTTGATCCTTCAGGATGCCGGAGTCCAGCGGGCGGCCGGCGGGGCCCGCGGCGGCGCTGGGCGGCGCCGGTTGCGCCCCCTTCCCACAACCGCTCAACAGCGTCGCCGATACTACTAGGGCCGTGATGATCGACAGTCGCAGGCGCATTGCGTCTCCCGGCGGGTGAACTCCAGACCCGTAGCCTATAAGAGCCTTCGCCGGCCTGCAACGGGTTCAAGCACGCCGCTCCCGGCGAACGGCTGGCGCCAGAGCCCCCGTCCCTGTATCCCCCGCGCGGCCCGATGTACACTCCGGACGCGATGGCGTCTGCCCGAACAGTCTCACGGCGTGGTCGGCCTCCGGCGGTGATGGCGCTGCTGGCGGCCTTGTGCGCGGCGTCGTGCCAGTCTGCGGCGCCGCCCCCGGGGCCCGCCGGTGCACGCGCCGGGCATTCCGCGGGCGCAGCGACGGCGCGGCCTGCCGAGGCTGCCCAGGCGAAGGCGATGCCAGCTCCGAGCGTGCCGCAGGTCGATGCGGAATGGCCGCTCGCGTTGACGAACGCGGCGTTGGCGGCGGCGATGCCGGAAGCGGCGGTCCGCGTCGTCGTGCGCCGGCTGGAGCAGATGCCCCTTGACGGACGCGAGGCGCTGCTGCCGGCCGTTGGCCGGGACGGGGCGCCGGGCCGCTACGTGCAGCAGGCGCTGCTCGCGGCGCGGCCGCTGCACGTGGCCCACGCGACGCCGGCGAGCGCCGGGGGCCGCGGCTGGAGCATCGTCGTCGTGCGCGACCGGCTGAAGTCGCTGGCCGCGCCAGCCGACGCGACCCGCGACGGCTTGCTGGCGCCGCGCGTCATCGACGGGCTCAGGTGTTTTGAACTGCGCGCAGACGCCTCGGCGGGCGGGGCGGTCCAGCATGCGGCGCTCGCCAACGATCGCGCGCTGGTGTTGGCGCCTTCGAGCGCCGACCTGGCGCCGATCGTCGCGAAGCTGCGGCGCGGCGAGCGCAGCGTGCCGGAGCGCTGGGCAGCCGCGGCCGCGGGGGTGAATCTCGAAGCGCCGCTCGTGGTGCTCACCGCCGATCCCGATCGCGCCGGCCTGGCCCCCTCCGTGGCGATCGCCGTCGCCACGCCAGTGACCGACGCGTTCGAGGCGTACGGTGTGGCGGCGGACCCGGCCGGGGCGCTCGAAGAGGTTCTGCGGCGGACGGGCGCGGGCGAAGCGGGCGTGATCCGCCGGCGCGTGCGGGAGTCGAGCTTTTTCCTGGCGGCGCGGTTTGAGAGCACGGGGTGTCGAGACGCGTTCATCGCGCGCGAGCTGGGCGCGTTGAGCGGCGCGGAAGCGCGCTGAAATGACCGTAGCGGGCGGCGCGAAGGAGCGGGCGGCGTCCGGTGCGCGGACGTTGATGCTGCGGACCGCCGTAGCGGCCGGCGTGGTGCTGTTGCCGGGCCTGGTGCTGGCGCCCGTCTGGCCGCTCGGCGGGCTCGGTCCGCTCGAGGACGACGTTCTGTATTACCTGCCGTCGCGGGTCTTCTTTGCGGAGTGTGTGCGAAGCGGGCAGCCGCTGTGGCTGAACCCGTGGTCCGGCCTCGACCGCCCGTTCCTCGCCGATCCACAGTCCGCCGTCTTCTATCCGTTCACCTGGCTGTTCGCCTGGTTGCCGCCGCTCAAGGCCTACGCCGCATCGCTCTGGCTGCACTACGCCCTGGCGCTCGGCGGCGCCTACCGCCTGCTGCGCGGCATGGGCTATCGGCGCAGCGCCGCGGCTTTCGGCGGCATCGCCTTCGGATTCGGCGGCTTCATGCTGGCGCACCGTGCGCACTTTGCGATGCAGCACGCCGCCGCCTGGACGCCGTGGGTGCTCGCGGCGATGCAGCGCTATGCGCAGCGCGGAGGTGGCCGTGACCTCGGGCTGGCGGCGGTGACGGCGGCGCTGTGCTGCCTGGCGGGTCACGTCCAGGTGGCGGCGCTGACGGCACTCGGGTCGCTGGCGTTCGTGCTGGGGACTTGCGGCTGGAGGCGGCTGGCCGCCGGTCGCTGGCTGCTTGGCTGGGCGGGCGCGGGGGGACTCGTCGCCGTGCAGCTTTTTCCGTCGCTGGCGTACGTGTGGGTGAGCACGCGGGACGATCGCGGGTTCGCCGGCTTCGTTGAGATCGGGTGGGACCCGCGCTCCGCGATCGGGCTGGCGCTGCCGATGTTCTACGGGCAGCGCGTGGCGAACCTGTTTGCGGTCGATTACTGGGGGCCGTCGCACCAGTGCGAGCAATTTGCCTACGCCGGCATCGTCACGTTGCTGCTGGCGGGGCTGACCCTGCACGGCGGCTGGCGCCGGACGGAAGACCGGCGCGCCTGGAGCGTGCTGGCGGCGCTGGCCGTGCTGACGGCCCTTGGCAAGTACGGCCCGGTCTGCCTGCCGCTGTACCTGCTGCCCGGAGCCGACCTCTTTCGCGTGCCGGCGCGGGCCACGCTCCTGCTCAACCTGGCCATGGCCGGGCTCGCCGCCGCCGCAATCAACGACCTGGCGTCGCGCGTGAACCCCGCGCGCGTTCGTTTGCGCAGTGCCGCGCAGCGGCTGACCGCCAGGCCGTTGCTTCTTGCGGCAACGCTGTTCGCCGGGCTGTATGCCATCGGCGGGCTCCTGTACGTTTCGGCCGGCGAGCCGGCGCACGGGGCGGCCAGCCGCCCGGACGCCTGGACGGCGCTCGGGCCGACGCAGCCCGCCTGGTGGATTCCGGCGCTCGTGCTCGTGAGCGCGCTGACGCTGCTCGGTATCGTCGCTCGCCGCTGGAGGCAGCCGGGGTCGGCGTGGCTGCTGGCGGCGCTGCTCGTCGTGGACCTGGGCGTGATCGGCTGGACGCTGGATGTGCCGCCGGTGGCGCGCAGCGCCTCAGACCTGCTCGGCGATCTGCCGCGGGACGGCTGGGTCGCGCGTGTGCGCGAGAGCGGCCAGCGGTTATGGGTCGTCTCGCCGCGCGACGACCCGCGTGAACGCCCAGGGCAGTACATCAACCCCCTGGCAAAGGTCGTCGCCAACACGAACATGCTCGTCGGCGTTCAATCCGCCACCGACTACGGCCCGCTCCAGCCCGACGCGTACGACCGGCTGTTTCCTCACAAGCCCTGGGGCGAAACCGCGGAGATCGACCCGCGCCCGCGGCTGCTCGACCCGCGCTGGCGTCGCGTGCTCAACATCGGCTGGGTCCTCCTGTGCCGCGACGATCTGCCTCCGCCACCGGCCGCCGAACTCGTCCACACGACCGTCGCCGGCTACCGCCTGTACCGCAATCACGACGCCGCCGGTCCGGCGTTCATGGAGGACGCCGCGCATCCGGGCATCGTGACCTATCGCGCGCGGGGCCATGCCGCGTTCGCGACGCGAGTCGTCCCCTGGCCGCCGGCGCTGCCTGAGCGCAGCGACGGCCCTGGCGGCGGACGTGTCGTGGTCGCGCGGCTGGCGTTGCCGGGGTGGTCGGCGTGGGTGGACGGCCGGCCCGTTCCGATCGAGGCCGCCTGCGGCGGATTGCTGGCGGTGCGCGTGGCCGGTTCGCGACCGGTGGACATCGAATGGCGGTATTTCCCGCCCGGGCTGATCCTGGGCGCGGCCGTCAGCGTTCTGGCGGCGCTTGGGCTGCTGGCCGTCTCTCTGAGGGGGAGGGTCGCCACGGCGCGCGGCGTCAGCACGACGCCTGCGGCGCCGGCTGGGCCGGTTCATCCGCCGCGGGCCAGCGCACCCTGAAGGTGCAGCCCGGGCCGGCGTTGGCGAGGGCCTCGATCGAGGCGGCGTGCGCCTGGGCGATCAGGCGGCAGACGTTCAGGCCCATGCCGACGGTCTGCCAGTCGTCCGGACGCGTGCGCGGATCGCCGGCGAGGAATGGGTTGATGCGCGATGAGATGTCCTGGGGGCTCAGGCCCGCGCCGTTGTCGACGACGTCGAGGATCACGTGCTCGCGCTCGCGCCGTGCGCTGACGCGGACGCGGGCGGCGTCGTGCTGCGCGGCGCGGCGGGCGTTGAGCAGGAGGTTCAGCAGCATTTGTTGAAAGAGCAGCGGGTCGGCCCGGACGTGCAGGAACGGGTCGACGTCGATCTCCAGCGCGATGTTGTCGCGCTCGAACGGCCGCACCGACGCCGCGATCACGGTCTCCACTAGGTCCTTGAGCCGCGCGGGCGCCGCCGCCGGCCGGGCCGCGTGCGCCAGGTCGAGGAGTTTGCGCGAGATGTCGACGGCCCTGCGGACCTGGGGGACGGCGACTTCGAGGGCGCGGCGCATGAGCCCGGCGTCTTGCTGGCGCAGGGCCTCGTGAGCGAAGGCCAGCACGGGGGTCATGAGGTTGTTGTATTCATGCGCCAGCGCTCCCGTCAGCGTGCCCAGCAGCGCCAGCCGATGGTTGTTCAGCAACTCACGCTGAAGGTGGTCGAGGCAGTCGAGCGACGCGTCGGCGAGCGGACCCGCGGCGGCAGAACGAGCGGCGGCCTGGCTCATACGAACTCCCGTGTCTGACGTGCGGCGCAACGATAGGCCCGCGCTGCCGTGCGTGTCAACGCGGGACGGCACCGTTTCTGCGTCTGTAATCTCAGCCGTGGTCCTCGGGCTTGAGCGGGCGGCGCATCAGCTCGGTGATGGCGGCGAGCGGCGGCTTGCCCTCGAAGAGCACCTCGTACACGGCGCTGGTGATGGGCATCTCGACGTCGACGCGGGCCGCCAGCTTCAGCACGGCGCCCGCGGTCGGGATGCCTTCGATGACGCCGGCCGAGTCTCGCAGCACCTGCTCGACGGGGGCGCCCTGGCCGATGGCCTGTCCGGCGCTGCGGTTCCTCCCGAGAGGCGAGACGCAGGTCGTGACCAGGTCGCCGACGCCCGCGAGGCCCATGAACGTCTGCGGATGGGCGCCGAGCGCGACGCCCAGGCGGGCGATTTCCGCCAGCCCGCGGGTCAGCAGCGCCGCCTTGGCGTTGTCACCGGCGCGCAGTCCGTCGAGGATTCCGGCGGCCAGGGCGATGACATTCTTCGTGGCGCCGGCGAGCTCGACGCCGAGCACGTCGGGATTCGTATACACGCGGAACCAGGAGGTGCTGAGCGCGGCCTGCATCTGCTCGGCCACACCCGGCGCGGCGCTGGCCACGACGACCGTCGCCGGCAGGCAGCGGGCGATCTCCGGCGCGACGCTCGGCCCAGACAGGACCGCCACCGGGTTGTCGCCCACGCACTGGTCGATGATCTCGCTCGGGCGGCATAGCGTATCGTGCTCGATGCCCTTGGTCGCGCTGCACACGGGTACGCCGGCCGGCAGCAGCCAGCCGTCGCGCTCCCACGCCGCCCGCAGATGCTGGCACGGCACCGCCGAAACCACCAGCTCGGTGTTCGAGAACGCGAACCGCTGATCGACCGTCGGCGTGATGTGCCGCGAGAGCTTCAGCCCCGGCAGGTGCAGGCGGTTCTCGCGCGCCGCGGCGATCTCGTCCACCAACTCCGGGCGGCGCCCCAGCAGCGCCACGCGCACGCCGTTGGTCGCGAGCACCTGGGCCATCACCGTGCCCATCGCGCCCGTCCCTATCACCGTCGCCTTGCTCAGCATCACACCGCCCCGCGAACGCGCACGCGCTCAGATTCGCTCGATCTCCCCCGGCGGAACTTCGATCACCTGCCGCTGCCGCAGGTACACGAGCAGCGCCCGCCGCACCGGCCGCCCGAAGAGCGCTTCGGCCGCCCGCGCATACAGCCGAACCTGCGTACTGTACCCGCGCGTTCGCTCCGCCAGGGAGTCGGCGCTGCGGACGTGGTCGGTCTTGTAGTCCAGCAGCACCAGCGACTCCGGCTCCTCCACCAGGCAGTCGATCACCCCGCGCACCACCTGGCGCTCGTCCTCCACTCCCACCGGCCAGCCGTAGACGAACGCCACCTCGCGACGGCAGAGGTGCGCGCGTTCGATCAGCCAGCGGCCGTCGGGCGTAGCGGCGAACCACGTCAGCGCGTCGACGCGAATGAGCCGCGCCTCCCGCGGCGTGAGCCGACCCTCGCGCAGCAGGCGCTCGATCTCCTCGCGCAGCGATTGGCGACTGGCCAGCGCCGCCAGCCGGACGTATTGCAGCAGGCGGTGCGTCGCGACTCCGGCCGCCCTTGCGTCGGCCTGGTCGGCGAGCCACGCCGGCCGCGCCAGCGCCTCGGGGGCCCGGCCGGCGACACTGGGCGCGTCGGCTTCGAGGTCCCCCGCGCTGCGCTGTTTCAGCCGCGAGACCGAAACGACGGATTCGTGCTGCGCCAGGCGCAGGTCCGGCGCAGCGCTCAGCAGCTCTCGTGCCGCGGACACCCACGCCGCGTCGACCGGCGCGCCCGGCGTCGTGCCGCGTGCGGCGCGTGGCGGCGGGCGCTCGGCGAACGCGCCGGCATCATGCGTCGTGATCGAGACCAGCGCGGAGCGCCCGGGCGCCGGCTGGTGAGCGCCGCCGGCGGCGACGCCGATCAGCAGCCACTCTAGCAATGAGTCGGCTGTCTGCCGCGCCAGGAGAAGCGGCTTGACGCCGGGGGGGTGGCGCAGGCAGGCGGCGTCCCACGCGCCCGGGGGGCGGTGGCCGATCACGATGAGCTTCTCGCGGGCGCGCGTGGCCGCGACGTAGAGCAGGCGCAGCTCCTCATCGAGCTCGCGCTGCCGGCGGATTCGCTTGGCGAGCGGATGCGCGACCGTCCGAAGCACGCGGCGCGAGGGATAGTCGGCGCATTCGAGCCCAAGCCCCTCGTCTTCGTCACATTCGAGCGTCGACGCGTGATCGGGAAAGCGAGCGCCGGCGTCGAGCAGCAGCACGACCGGAAACTCCAGCCCCTTGGCCGCGTGGATGGTCATGATGCGCACGGCGTCGTCGCTGACGGTGGGCGTCGCGCTGGGGGCGCTCTCCTGGCGCGCCAGGCCGCTGAGGCGGCGCACGAAGTCCGCCAGCCCGCCGGATGCGCCCGCCGACGCCTGCCGCACGAGGTTCAGGAACGACTCGATGAGCGCGACGCGGTGCGCGCCGAGCGGCCGGGCGCGCGCCAGAAGCTCGGCCTGCGTCTCGCGCAGGATGCGCTGCACGAGCGCCGGCGGATCGAGCTCGCGCGCCGCCGTCTGCCACGCGTCCAGCCGCCCCAGCGCCCCGGTCAGCCGCTCACGCAGGACCGCCGGAATGTCGCCTTCGCCGCGCGCGGCCGCCAGGACGGCGAGGCTGAACTCGCCCTTCGGCCGGATGCGGCGGATGGCGAGCAGGTCCGCGGCGGAGAGCCCGGCGTACGGGCTGCGGAGGTACGCGGCCAGGGGGATGTCCTGCCGGCGGTTGCAGAGGAGCGCCAGGACGTTGCGGACGTCGACGACTTCCTGGGCGTCGAGGATGGACTCGCGCCCGGTGGCGACGGCCCGCACGCCGAGGCGGCGCAGCTCGCCGGCGAGCTGGCCCGCGCGGAAGGTGGCCGAGCGCAGCAGGATGACGATGTCGCCGAGCCGCAGCGGCCGCAGCTCCGGCCGGCCGTCGGGCAGGGGATGCTGCACCTGCGCGCCGGCGTCGAACAGCCCGGCGATGCGCTCGGCGGCCAGGCGGGCTTCGCGCTCGTAGTGCTCCTGCGGATCGGCGACCACCGCATGAGCGCTGCGCTTCGGCTCGTCGATCAGGTGCAGCTCGATGCGCGGGGCCTGGTCGAGCGCGGGGTTGGGCAGATCGCCTCGCCGCGCGACCAGGCGCTCCTTGTCGCCGTAGGCGCTGCCGCCGAGCTCGGCGTCGAAGAGGTTGGCGAAGATCGCGTTGAGGCCGTCGAGCAAATCCCCGTGGCTGCGGAAATTGTCGGACAGGTGCTGGACGACGCCGGGTTCGCGGCCCTGGTCGAACGCGGCGACCTGCTCGTTGAAGAGCCGCGGCTCGGCCTCGCGGAAGCCGTAGATGCTCTGCTTGATGTCGCCGACCATGAAGCGGTTGCCGGGCTCGGGCGCGGCCCGGGTCACGAGGCGCAGCAGCTCGACTTGCAGGCGGCTGGTGTCCTGGTACTCGTCCACGACGACGTGGGCATAGCGGGCGCGCAGCTTCCGGGCGAGCGGCGTGGGGGACAGATCGCCCGCCGGTCCCGCGTTCCCCAGCACGCGCAGCGCGGCGCGCAGCAGGTCGGAGAACTCCAGCACGCCGCGGCGGCGTTTCGCGGCTTCCAGCCCCTGCTGGAAACGTTCCGCGAGGCGCAGCAGGGTGAGGGCGCGTTCGGCGGCGGCCGGAGCGTCTTCGATCAGGCCGGCCACGTGCTCGTACGACCAGGGCTTCTTCAGGCGCGCCTCGAACCACTTCTTCTGTAGTCCATCGAGGAACGGAGCGTCGGCGCTGCTCCTGCGGCCGCGAAACAGAGAGCGACTGCCGATGTCCGAGACGACCGCGTTCAGGCGCTGCGGATCGCCTAGCTGCGCGCGCCACTCCGTCAACGCGTCGCGGTACCTGTCGAGAACGGCTCGCGTGCGTTCGTCGCTTCCGGCGTCTGCGAGTGCCGCGAGCTGCGTACACTGGAACTCGCACTCGCGGGCGATCGCCAGGGCGATCCGGCGGCGGGCCGCGGCCTTCTGGTCGGGCTCCGGCTGCGAGTACACGTCGATTTGCCGCCGCCGCCACGACGCCGGGTCGAGCAGGTGATCCTCGAAGCGCGAGAGCTTGTCGAGCAGCACGCGCAGGAAGCGGTCGTTGGCGTTGACATTGCACTCGATCCAGCGGCGGGCGCCGTCGGCGAGCTCGTCGGGCGTCGTACAGACCCACAGCATCAGCTCGTCAAGCTGGCCGGCGCGCAGCAGTTCCGCGTCTTCCGGGCTGATCACCGTGAACGCCGGATCGACGCCTGCCGCCGAGTAGTGCTCGCGAAGCAGCCGGAAGCACCAGGCGTCGATCGTGCCGATGTCGGCAGTGTCGAGCAGTGCCTGCTGTTGGCGCAGATGGGCGCGCTGCGGCGCCGGCTGGGCCTGGGCCAGCGTCTCGGCCAGCATCCGCGCGAGGCGGCTCCGCAGCTCCGCGGCCGCGGCGCGCGTGAACGTGACCACCAGCAGCTCATCCACGCCGCACGGCGCCTCCGCGTCGGTCAGCAGCGCCATGCAGCGCCGGGCCAGCGTCTCGGTCTTTCCGGAGCCGGCGGAGGCCGAGACGAGCAGGTTGCCGCCGCGGTGATCGACGATTCTCTGCTGCTGCCCGGTGAGCCCCATCACTCGGCCTCCGAATCGAGCGCCGCCGTCTCCGTATCAGCCGCGGCAAGCTCGTCCGCGTCGAGCACGGGCAGGTGGCGCTCGGCGCGGCGGGGTCTGTTGGCGATGCGCTCGAAGCGGCACACGCTCTTGTATTCGCAGTGCCTACAGGCCAGTGTTCGCTTCTCGAGCAGGGGGGCCACGTCGATCACGCCGGCGGCGATGCCTTCCGCGGCCTGGAGGATCGTCCGCCGGGCCAGCTCCAGTCGTTGTGCGATTTCGTCCGCGGGGCGGGCATCGGCCGTGGCGGCATACCGGCCGTCAAGGCGGCGGGCGATCTGCGCGACGGGCGACTTGGATGGCCGGGTGGTGTCCAGCGCGTCCCCGATCTGCTCGGCGAACATACCCCGCGGAAGAAACATGTGCATGTGCTGGTCTTCAACGGAGGACGACGCGACGTGCTGCGCGCCGAGCGCACCGAGGTTTGGCGCCAGCGGCGTGACGAGCACGCCGGCCGCGACGACCTCGACGCCTGCGGCGCGGCGCGCCTCGCAGGCGGCCAGCAGGTACGTGAAGAGCTGGAAGCGCACCCGCGTGAGCACGGGGCTGCCGCGCATCGATCCGACCGGCGAGACCCTGGGCTTGTAGTCCGTGATCAGCAGCAGCTCGCCGGCGGGTGTCGTCGCCGCATCGACGCGGTCGATCTTGCCCTCTACGCGGATGCGCCGCCCGTCGGCCAGCGTCAACACCAGCTCGGGCCAGCCGCCGGGCTCGGCGTCTTTGAAGGCCTGCTCGACGGCGATCGGGCGGAGGGTTCCGCGGCGCCAGCGGGCCGCCTGGGCCAGCAGCGCCTGCTCGGCCAGGCGGGCCTGCATCCGGGCCATGAAGGCGCGTTCCGGCCGGACCGGCGCGGGCCGGGCGCGGGCCGCGGCGCGCAGCAGCTCGGTCCATTCCTCGTTGCTCACGTCGCCGGCGTCGCGCCCGGCCCGCAACACCGCGCCCACGGCTTCGGCCAGCAGCTCGTGCGCCAGGGTACCGAGCTCCATGGGCGCCGGCGGCGGATCACGCTGCGACTCGAGACCCAGGCCATAGCGTGCGAAGTACTTGAAGGGACACTGAAGGTACGTCTCCAGCCGCGAAGGCGAGCCGCGCCACGCCTCGCCCGGCGACAGCGGGGCGGTGCAGAGATTGCCCGCCGGCGGCGGCTGGTTGTCATACGCCAGGCCGCGCAAGGCGCGCGCCAGCCGCGGCCCCAGGGCGGCGTCGCGCTCGAGCTGCGCCTGGAGCGGGTAATAGCGCGTCACGAGCAGGCCGTCGAGCTGCGCGTCGCGCGCGGCGAGCAGGTCGCGGGCCGCCTCATTGATGCACACGGGCGGCGGCGCCTCCGGCGCTTGCTCGATCGTCGCCTCCGGCAGCACGGCCAGCACGTCACGCAGCAGGGGCGACGGCCAGGCCTCCTCGCCGCCCAGGTCAGTCCGCGAGAAGCTGATCGTCAACCCGTGCGACGGGCGGCTCATCGCGATGTAGGCGAGTAAGCGCTCGTCGAACGAGTCGTCGGCGCGCGTCGCCAGCGGCACGACGCCGGTCGCGGCCAACGCGCGGCGGTCGGATGCGCTGAGCAGCGGGTCATCGGGCGGCGTTGCGGGAAAGACGCCGTCGTTGAAGCCGATCAGCCAGGCGTACTTGATGTCGGGGTGACGGCTGCGCTCGATCTCGCTGACGAGCACCTGGTCGAGCGTGGGCGGGGGGGTGGCCAGCGTCTGCTCGGACAGCGCGGGGCGCAGCAGGCCGAGCAGGGCGTCGAGCTCGAGCCGCTCGTCGCTGAGCGTCTGCTCGACGTCGTCAAGCACGTCGATCAGCCGCTGCCACGCCTGGCGATGGGCCTCGGCCGACTGCCAGCGCTGCTCGCGCCGCGCCGCGCGGATCCAGCCGCCCAGGCGGTTCGGCACGCGCAGCCGGGTGAGCGACTCGTACAGCGCCCGGGCCCACTCGCCGCCGGTCGGCGTTCGGACGCGCCGCGCCAGCGCGACAAGCGGCGCGAGCCCGGAGACGAGCCCCTTCCGGCGCTCGGCCTGCTGCTCCGGTTCGGTCCAGGACCGGCCCTTGGCCGCCGGGAACTCCCAGCGCGGCTGGCGCCAGCGCTCAAATCCGCGCAGGCCGTGTCGGTTGAGCAGCAGATCGAGGCTCCAGCAGTGGCTGCGCGGCAGCGGCAGGAGCTCCGTACCGATCAGATCGAGCATGGCCTCCGGCGGGAAGTCGCGGGCCACGGCCTCGAGCAGCGCGAGCGCGCACCGGGGCAGCGCATGCGCCGCCAGCGGCAGGCGGCGATCGAGGAAGCAGGGGATCTCGTAGTCGTCGAATACCTCGGCGACCAGGCCGGCGATCGGGGCGAGGTCGCGCGCGATCACCGCGAAATCCCGGAAGCGCAGGCGCCCGCGCGCGGTGATGATGCGCGTGCGGATGTCGCGCGCCGCCTGGCGCAGCTCGTCCCGGCGCGTGGCGCACGACAGGATGCGCACGCCGGGCTCGCGCGCGCTGCCGGTGGCCTGCGCCGCCGGCGCTTCGATCGCGCCGGCTTGCTCGTGCGCCGCGCCGGCGCCCGGTTCCTCGCTTCCCAGACGCGCCAGACCGGCCTCGAGGCGTGCGAGCTGCGGCCGGGCGGCGAAGCGCGGCGGCGGCGAAGCCGGCAGGCGCAGAGGCTCCAGCAGCTCGACGCCCGCCTGGGTGAACAAGTGCACGAGCCGCGCCTGCGTCTGCCGCGTGCGACGAAACAGCAGCAGCGGACCGACGGCGCCGAGCGCGGTGGGCGGCGGCCCATCGGGGTCGAGCAGCAGCGTGACGTGCACCTCGCGCGCCACCTGGGCCACAGCGACGAGCCCCCCCGCCTCCTGCGCCGAGAAGCTCGAGAACCCATCGACCCAGACCGATGCGCCGCGCAGCCAGGCGGCGCCGGCGATGCAGTCGCGCAGGTGCGTCAGCTTCTGCCGCGGGTCGAGCCGCTGCGGGCCGACCCACTCCAGGTAGGCCGCGTACAGCCGCGCGAGCTGCTCGACCCGCTGGCGCGCCGCGGTCTCGTTGAGGCGCTCGACCGAGCCCAGCAGGGTCTCGGGCGAGATCTCCTCGCCCAGCAGCTCGTCGACGAAGCGGTCGAGATGCGACAGGAAGCCCGGCGTATGCACGGCCGCGCCGAAGGCCGACAGCCGCTCCGGATCGGCGGCGACCAGCCGGCGCAGCGCCAGCCGCCGAGCGCCGCGCGAGAGGAACTCGACCGGCCGGCCGGCGTCCTCGACGACGCGCTGCGCCAGCCGCGAGAAGGTCAACACCTCGGCGCGCCAGTAGCCGCGCCGGGCGCAGCGCGACGCCAGCGCCTTCTCGGTCTGGAAGCTGGCCTGCTCCGGGACGATGAGCAGCAGTCGGCGATCGGCCTCGCCGGGGATGCGCGGCGCATCGGCGTCGAGCTCGGCCAGGGCCGCGTCGATGCAGTAGCGCGTCTTGCCCGTGCCGGCCCGACCGAGAACAAACCTGACCGCCATGCGGCCCTCCTGGCTGGGGGCTTCACCCCGGTCGAACCCGCCCGGGCCGACGAGCCCGGCGCTTGCGTCAAGAGCATCGATCACAGCAGGAGCAGAGCCGGGCTTGTCCTCAGCCCGGAACCGGCCGCGGCTCGGACCGGGCGCTGGGATAGCCTCATGTGTTCGTCTTGCGGCTGGACCGGGAACAGCCCGGCTCTGACCGGTCTACAGGCACGCGCCGCCGTATTGCGCCAACAGGATACCCAGGTCGGTCTGCCCGATGTACCCGTCGTTGTCGAGATCGGCGTCCGGGTTGTATCGGGGGTCGCCGCTGCTCGTGTTCCACGCAGCCAGCAGTGTGCCGAGATCGCTTTGCCCCACGACGCAGTCGCCGTCGATGTCGCCCGGAATGCGCGCGGCGATGCTCCAGGCGCCGGCGCCCTGCGTCCCCGCGAGCAGGCGTTGCCGCGCCAGGTCGAGCTGCAAGTCGATCACGGCCGCGTGCGGCATCCCCTGGCCCGGCCGGTGCCAGCTTTCGCCGTCGTCCAGCGAGCGATAAACGCCCCGGTCCGTGCCGGCGTAGATCATCGGCGGGCTGGTGCGCTCATCGACGGCGACCGTGTTCACCGGCACGTCGGGCAGGTCGCCGGCCAGCGCCTCCCACGACTGCCCGGCGTTGAAAGAGCGGAGCATCCGCTGCTCGCCGAAGCTGGCGAGCGCGAGGTACACCGTCGCCGGGGCGCGCGGGCTCACCCAGATTTCGCGCGTCACGCGCGGCCAGCCCGCGACGCCGGACGCGACCAGCGTCCAGCTTACGCCGCCGTTGGTTGAGACCTGGACGTTGCCGTCGTTGGTCGCGGCGTAGACGACGTTCGGGTCCGATGGCGCCATGGCCAGCGTGCGGATGGCCGCGGGGGGCCCGTTCGTCAGGTCGCCGCTGATCGCGGTCCACGACGTACCGCCGTTGAGGCTGCGGTAGATGCGGTGCGTGGCGTAGAGCATGCGGTTGGAGTTGGCCGGGTCGATGAGGTAGGGCGGAAGAAAGCAGTTGCGGTCGGTTCCGGCAATGCCGCTGTTGGTCAGCGAGAAGGACGCGCCGCCGTTGAGCGAGCGATACAGGTTGCCGGTCCCCTGGAACTCGGCGAAGACGCGGAGCGGGTTGGCCTGGTCGACCTGCGTCCAGCCGCCGTCGCCGCCCAGCACCTGGTCCCAGTTCAGCGTGTCGGTGCTGCGGCGGTTGCTGCCGTTGTCCTGGGTTCCGCCGAAGAGAATCGTGGCGTCCGCCGGGTGGGTGGAGAGGCCGGCGTAGAACTGGATGGTGCCGAGGGCCTGGTTGAAGGCGGTCCAGGATGTCCCGTTGTTGCCGCTGCGATAGACGCCGCCGTCGGTGCCAGACACGGCGCGCCCCGCGGCGTCGTAGACGATCTGGTGAATGTCAACGTGCGCCGGCGTGACGGTGCTCCAGGTCAGGCCGCCATTCAGCGAGCGCACCAGCGGCACGCCGCCCATCAGCACGATGTTCGGATCGGACGGGTTGACGCCGATGCAGGAGATGTACCAGCCGTAGGTCGCCTGGATGTTGCCGATGTCAGGCAGGGGGGTCCAGGTGAGGCCGGCGTTGTCGCTGCGAAAAGCGCCGAGCGTCGATGCGCCGCCGCCGAAGGCGTCGTTGCTCCGCGCGATCAGCGCGTAGAGCCGGTTGGCGTCGCCGGGCGCGACGGCGAGCGAGATGCGGCCGATGCTGTCGAGCGGCAGGCCGCCGGCGAGCTTGCTCCAGCTCGCGCCGCCGTCCGTCGTCTTGTAGATGCCGTTGTTCAGGGGGTCGCCGAACGGATGGCCGATGGCGGCGTAGAGCACGTTCGGATCGGCCGGGCTCATCGCCAGGCGCGTCGCCGACTGCGCCGGCAAGCCGTTGGTCAGCGGCGACCAGGTGACGCCGCCGTCTACGGACCTGAACACGCCGAGCGGGCCGAAACGCTGCGGGTGGCCCTTGGCGGCGGCCATCTCCGGGAAGCCGCCGGCGCGCGTGATCGAGGCGTAGACGACGTCGGCGTCCTGCGGGTGGACGAGCAGCGACGAGAAGCAGCGGCCGGCGAAGTACGCTTCGCCCAGGTGCGTCCACGTGTCCCCGCCGTCCGTCGATTTCAGGATTCCCAGGCCGTAGCGGCTGTGGTTGGCGTAGGCGGCTTCGCCGGTGCCGGCGTAGATCGTGTTCTCGTCGCTCGGGGCGATGGCGATCGCCCCCATCGCCAGCGTCGGCGCGAAGCGCGTCAGCGGCGTCCAGGTCGTGCCGCCGTCGCGCGTCCGCCAGACGCCGCCGTCCGCGCCGCCGACGTAGTACAGGTTCGGATCGGTCGGGCTGCACGCGACGGCGGAGATTCGGCCGGCGTACTGGAAGTTGGCGACCGGCGCCGGGCCGAGCTCTTTCCAGACCTGCCCCGGCGCCACGAGCGCCGCGGAAGCCGCGCACAGCATGGCGAGCGCCGCGACCGCCACGCGCAGACGGCGAGATTGAGGTCGAAGGCGGATACCGTTCATGCTCCACCCTCCACCTCGAACGTCAGCGTCGCGCTGTAGAGCACAAGGTCGACCGCCTCCGCCGCCTCCGCGAAGTGGCATACGATCCGCCATGGGCCGGCGTGCGTGATGCGCACGTTGGCCAGGCCGCCCTCGCCGACGTCGACGCGCTGTTCGGCGCCCGCCGCGACGCTGACCGCCGTCACGCGCACGCCCGTGCGCCGGACGTTGTCGGCGTAGACGCAGAGGGCCAGGTCGTCTCCGACACGCAGCCGCGTCGCATCCATCAGCGGCCGCAGCTCGGCCTTTTGCCCGGTCTTGCTCACGGCCTCGGCGGACGGGGCGTCGGCGGATGCGGCCGCGGCGGATGCGCCGCCCGCGCCGGCTTCGCGGACGCGGACGAGCGACTTGGCCGAGCGAATGTGCCGGACTCTGATCGTCTCACGTTCCGCAGCGCTCTCCGCCACGCGCATCCGCGGCAGGTGCGCACGCCGGAATGACTCCCACGCGCCGGCGGAAAGGATGATCTCGTCCGGCGGCAGGTCGAGCCCCACGACGGTGACGCCGATGCGGCCGGTGGGGACGCTCACCAGGCCGTCGGCCGCAGGTGCGGCGGACTCCAGGTTTTCCTGCACTCCCGGGGACCGGCTGAAGAGCCAGGCGACGGCGGCCGGCCAGGCGACCGGGGCCGGGGCCAGCGCGTCTCCCGCCAGCAGCCGCACACGCGCCTCCGTCCCGTGCGCCACGGCGAAGCGCTCCGGCGAAAGAAAGCAGGCGCGCGGTCCAGGCGCGGGTGTGTCTGGCGGCGCGGCGCCCGTCAAGGCGGCAGGCACGGCGGCGAGCGCGGCAGTGACCAGCAGGCCGAGCGCCGCCCCCGGCGGGCCGAGCGCCCGCCGGCCCGGTGCCCGCGTGGGCAAACGAGTGAAGAATGTCAAGCGTGCCTCCGTTCCGCCGAGCGGGGCTCCGGCCGGGAATCGCACCGCGGCTGCCGGGATATACCGTAGCGAATGAACCGGGGCGGTTTCAACAAGTTTCGGCGTGCGGGGAGCGGCATGAGACCTCGCTGAGCTGCCCCGCGCGGTGCATCTGATGAAGCCGGAGCGGCTACGGGCGGCGGGGCTGGGATCGGGTTCTGGGATAGCCTCATGGGTCCGGCTTGCGGCCGTGCTGGGGACAGCCCGGCTCCGATGTGGCGCTTGGTTCGTCAACGGCGGCAGGGCGCCGAGGCCACTGGCCGCTACGGATACACCTTCCCCATCATCCGGGGAAACGGGATCGTCTCGCGGATGTGCTTGAGCCCGCACAGCCACGCGACCGTGCGCTCCACGCCCAGGCCGAACCCGCCGTGGGGGACGGTGCCGTAGCGGCGGAGGTCGAGGTACCATTCGTAGGGTTCGGTTGCCAGGTTTTCTTCCTTCATGCGCTCCAGCAGCACCTCCAGCGAGTCCTCGCGCTGGCTGCCGCCGATGATCTCGCCGTAGCCCTCGGGCGCCAGCAGGTCGAAGTTGTTGACGACGCGGTGATCCTGGTCGTTGCGTTTCATGTAGAAGGCCTTGACCTGCCGCGGGTAGTGCGTGACGAAGACCGGGCGGTCGTGCAGGCGGGCGATGATGGTCTCGTCGCTGCCGCCCAGGTCGCCGCCCCACTCGAAGCTCGCCGCGAGCTGCATGTGATGCGGGATGTTCCGCACGGCTTCCTCGCGCTCGGCCAGCTCCTCGCGGTGGTCGATGATCTCGGCGGCGAGCTTGTCCGCTTTCCACTGCTTCACGCCGGGCGAGGACTTCTCCTTCTCTTTCTCCTCGATCTGCTTTTTCAGGCGCTCAACGGCGGCGTGATGCTCTGCCAGGTCGCGCTCCAGCAGCTCGCGGGCCCGTGGGCCGCGCAGCAGCTCCGCCGCCTCCGTGTAGGTCAGGCGGTAGAACGGCTGGTGCGGGCCAACGCCGACGGAAGTAACCGGGGGCGGCTTAGACTCAGTGGCCCCCGCGATGCTGTCCAGCACCGTCAAGTCGCGGCCAAGGGCTTGCAGATCCGCCCGGTGATCGCGCAGCACGCGCCGCACGATCTCGGTGACGAACTCCTCCGCGACGGCGATCACCGCGTCGAGATCAGCATACGCGATCTCGGGCTCGACCATCCAGAACTCGGTGAGGTGCCGGCGAGTCTTGCTCTTTTCCGCTCGAAACGTCGGGCCGAAGCAGTACACCTTGCGGTGGCTCATGCACGCCGCCTCGAGATAAAGCTGCCCGGTTTGCGCCAGGTACATCGGCTCGCCGAAGTAATCCACCTCGAAGAGCGTCTGGGCGCCTTCGCCGGCGGAGGGGGCGAAGATCGGCGTGTCGATCAGCACGTAGCCGCGCGTGTTGAAGAAGGTGCGGATGGCGTCCACCACGGTCGCACGAATCCGCAGGATCGCCCACTGACGTTTTGAGCGAAACCACAGGTGGCGGTGCTTCATCAGGAATTCGATGCCGTGCGGCTTGGGCGTGATCGGGTAGCCCTGAACGTTCTGAACGCAGCGCACGTCGCTGACGGTCAGCTCGAAGCCACCCTCGGCCCGCTCATCGGCCCGCACCAGTCCGTCGACTTCCAGCGAGCTTTCCTGACCCAGCTTCCTGGCCGCTTCAAACCGCTCGGTATTGGCGTCGGTCTTCTCGAAAACACACTGGCAGATTCCCGTGCCGTCTCGCACCAGCAGGAACAGCAGCTTGCCGCTGCTGCGCGTGTTGTACAGCCAGCCCTGGAGCGTCACGCTCCGGCCGACGTGCTGCGAAAGCTGGGAGATCGTTGTAACCGTGAGCATGCCGCTCCTTTCAGGCGTCGAAAAGGAGCAGTGTAAGCGCCGGCGGCCGTCGGTGGGAACGCGTCACATCGACGGCTTCCCCGGCCAGCCGGGCAGCGGGCCAGCGGGGCGCTTGCGGAAGGCGAGGGCGCCACATTCGCTTTTCGCCGTCGGACCGCCGACTCGGAGCTCGGCTGCTGCGGCGTCGGGCACAGCGTCCCATCCGCTATCCGCATTCCTGCCCGAAGTGCGCCAGCAGGATGCCGAGGTCCTGCTGATCCACGACGCCGTCGCCGTTGGCGTCGCCGGGGCAGCCGGGGCCGGGGCAGTCGTCGAACGCGGCCAGCAGGATGCCGAGGTCGGCCTGCGTCACCACGCCGTCGCCGTCAAAGTCGCCGCAGCCGAAGCCGCCGGCGCCAGGGGGCGTGAAGTAGGCGATGTTGGTGTGCAGCTGGTTGGGGTATTGGCCGATGGCGATCGCGCCGCCGAGGTGCAACCTGCGGCCCGCGGGCGTGTCGAACGCCTCAACCGTGTACATATTGCCGATCTCCGGCAGATAGCTGGTCCACTGCTTCCCGTCCCATTTCATTAGAAACCCGCCGTTTCCCGTTAGCCCGGTCGCGTACAGCGCCGGGCCGTCGCCCAGGTCCAGCACCTTCAGCTCATTGACTTCTTCCAAGTCAGGATCGAGGTGAAGGTCGCCGACCGCGGACCAGGCGTTGCCGTTCCAGCGCGCGACGCAAGTAGCCGGCACACCCCCGACCGCCGCGAAGGCTCCGCCGATGTAGAGCGCCGGGCCGGTTCCGTCGTCGAACACCTCGAGCGTGCGCACAAAGCCCGAAGGATTCATGCCGCCGCCCACCAGAGACCAGGTGGCTCCGTTCCAGCGCGCGATCCGTCCGGGGAAGCCGCCGCCGGCGTACAGGGCTGTGCCGGAGCCGTCATCGAACAGTTCCAGCGCCAGGACAGTGCCGAGGCCGGCTCCGACCAGGGACCAGGTTGCGCCGTTCCACTTGTAGATGTTCGTTCCGCCGGCGAAGAGGATCGATCCGCTGCCGTCATCCCAGACCTGGAGCGCGCCGACGCCGACAAGAGGCAAGCCGTTGCCGAGGGCGGACCAGGCCTGGCCGTCCCATTTGGCGACGCTCTTCGCGGGCATCTCTCCGATCTTGTTAAAAGCACCACCAATGTACAGCGTCTGCTCAACAGCAAACAGGACCTTAACGGTTGAGTTGGGAAACACATTCCCCAGAGTTGACCAGTTGTTGCCATCCCAGACAGCCAGGCCTTTGGCCGGAAGCCCCCCCGGCATACAGAAACCCACCAGCGGCAACGAGGCGTCCCTGATACGTCGCAAGACGCAATACATACGCGCCCTCGTCGTAGTCACCCTCAGGGAATCCGCTGCAACCCGTGTCGGGCCACGTCCATAGGCCTTGGATGACTTCCTGGGCCTGGGCCGAGTGATAGGTAACAAGGTGACAAAGGAACAAAGTAAGGAGGGACGAAGTGACGGAGTGACGAAGTGACGAAGCAAAAGACGGGCGATACATGGCACAACTCCTCAATTCCCGGTCGGACTGAAGCGGATGGTCACGGGTGTCTGGGTATCGTCACGCAGCGTCATGGTCTGCGTACAGAGCGTGCCGATCGCCGAGAGCACGGTGACCAGGTTCAGGCCCTTGGCGACGGTGACGCCCGGATAACTCGAATGCGCCGTCGGGTCGGACAGCGGGTTCATCCGGTAGCCCGTCAGCCGGACGCGCACCTCGTAGCTGCGCGTCGTCGAGTCGTCACGCGCCGGCAGGATGAAACCCGGATCGTTGGGGTCCTGCGGCGGCACGTGGATGAACGTCCGGCGGTTCGCGGGGAACGTGTACGCTTTCAAGCCGCCGACCACCTGGACATCGTTCGGGTCGGTCACGTCGAGCACCACGATATTGTAGGGGCAGCCCGAAGTCGCCTGGTCCAACTGCCCGTCGACGATGATCTCGCGGATGCGCAGCTCGGGGCTGTTCGTCTCCTTCGCAAAACGCACACCGGCAAACACGTTGCCCGTTGTCAGGGCTGGCAGCGCGGCCGCGTTGGGGTCTGGCAGGCGCAGTCTGCCGCCGAGCGTGTGCAGCCGGGCACGGATCGGTGTTCATCGACAGGATATGCGCCGGCGTGCCGGGGCAACTGTTCGGGTCGTTCGGGTCGTGGTCATCGACGCCGAGATTCACGTACAGGCGGTTGCCGACAGGGTCATTCGGGTCCGGCGGGTTGGTCTCATAGGCGGGGACGAACAGGTCGATGTCCAGATCGCCATCCAGGTCGCCCCAGATCACGATGTCACCAGGCGTGCCGCAGAGTTGAGCGCGCGCACCGCTCGAGAACATAACGCACACGCCGATCACCGCGATCCGGGATGCGCGAGGGCGGGAGCAGGGAGCAGGGAGCAGGGAGCAGGGAGCAGGGAGCAGGGAGCAGAACCGGGAACCGGGAGATACATGTCTGGGGCTCCTTGGGCAACCCAAGCCAGCCCGCGCGGACGCTTACCATTGCTGACGCGAAATGAACCTCTCGGTGAGCATTCTAACTCGGGTTCGATAATCCGTCAAGGAAATCTGTGTCTTTGTCTCTCTTGCCCTTCCGGCGTCGCCGGGGCTGCACCGACCGGAATGCGAAGCGGGCACGCCGGAGGACGGCCGTGCCCGCTCGTGACAATCAAAACAAACGGCCTTGCCTTAGCGGCGGCGGATGAACGCCAGCGCGAGCAGACCGAGAAGCGTCGAGGGCTCCGGAACCAGGTAGACCTGGAACGCCATCTCGGGCGTCAGGTTCTGGCCATCGAAGACCTGGCCGGCCGGGTCATTCGAGTACCAGAAGGTGCCGTTGTCGGGGTACACGCTGTTCTGCGTGTGGCCGCCGACCTGGTACTGGTCGTAGTTGCCCTGGCCCATGCCCACGCCGGTGATCGCGAACCAGTACTTGGTGCCGGGGTTCAGGACCGCGGCGCCGCTGGTGACGTCGAGCACGTGCAGGTTGAGCCCGGTAAGCTCGGTCGAGAACGGATCGGTCGAGGCGATCACGTTCGAGTAGTCCGGGCCGCCGGCGTCGCCCCAGACCTGGAACTTGACGATCGAGTGCTGCGGACCGCCGTTGTAGTTGATCGCGTCGAGCCACGTGCCCAGGCGGGCGACGGTGGTGTCGCCGGCGGGAGCGATAAAGCTGTCGGCATAGACGTAGGTTCCGCCGTTGGCGTTGCCGACCGGGTGCCAGTAGTTGCCGAGGTCAGGCGGCTTGCTGATCGTCGTAGCAGCAGAAGCCGCGGCGACGAGAAGGCCTGCTGAAAGCAGGCAAGTGAGAATCCTCATAAGGTCCTCCTCTTTCCAGGGATGCAGGATTGAACACAGGTTTGAGCCGCCCATAGCGACTCTCCCTCCAGTGCCCGAGTATGAGCGACTGCCGTGCAAAACACAAGTGAAAAAAAAAGTGCGGTTTCCTGCGGTCCCCGGGGTTGCCCGAACTCGGCCACCAGGAGGATGTTACGCCGATAGACCGGCGCGGAATTATCGGGCGTTTTTGTTGATGCGGCCGCGGAGCGGAAGGGGCCGGGGCAGGCAGACACGCGCCGGCAGGGATCCTGCCCAACCGCCGGGGCTGCCTCGACGGCCGCGGCCAGGCCGGGCCGGCCGGTGTGTATACAATACGGGGCTGCGTTCCAGGCGGAGGCGGCATGAGCGCGTTCAGCATCGTCAGCCCGTTCGAGCCGCGCGGCGACCAGCCGGAGGCGATCGAGCGGTTGGTGCGAGGCTTTCGGGACGAAGGACGGCAGTTTCAGACGCTGCTGGGGGTGACGGGCTCGGGCAAGACGTTCAGCGTGGCGCACGTGATCGCGCGGCTGGGCAAGCCGGCGCTGGTCCTGAGCCACAACAAGACGCTGGCGGCGCAGCTCTACGAGGAGTTCCGCGAGCTGCTGCCGCACAACGCGGTGGAGTTCTTCGTCAGCTACTACGACTACTACCAGCCCGAGGCGTACATTCCGCAGCGCGACATCTACATCGAGAAGGACGCCAGCCGCAACGACGACCTCGACCGCCTGCGGCTGAGCGCGACCAGCAGCGTGATCAGCCGGCGCGACGTGGTGGTGGTCGCCAGCGTGTCGTGCATCTTCGGGCTGGGCTCGCCGGACGAGTACAAGGCCAGCGTCGTCAGCGTGCGCGTCGGCGAGGCGGTCGAGCGCGACGAGCTGCTCAAGAAGTTCGTCAAGCTGCAATACGAGCGCACGCACGCCGAGCTGGCCCGGGCCAAGTTCCGGGTGCGGGGCGACGTGATCGAGCTGTACCCGGCGTACGAGGAATACGCGATCCGCATCGAGCTCTTCGGCGACGTGGTGGAGCGCTGCAGCCTGGTGCACCCGGTCAGCGGCGCGGCGCTCCAGGAGCGCGAGCACGTCTACATCTACCCGGCGGTGCACTACGTGCTGCCGGAGGAGAACCTCGAGCGAGCGATCGAGAGCATTCGCGTGGAGCTCGACGAGCGCGTCATGCAGCTCCGTCACCAGGGCAAGCTGCTCGAGGCGCAGCGGCTGCTGGCGCGCACGAAGTACGACATGGAGATGCTGGCGGAGGTCGGGTACTGCTCGGGCATCGAGAACTACACGCGGCACCTGAACCAGACCGCGCCGGGCGCCAAGCCCTACACGCTCATCGACTACTTCCCCAAGGACTTCCTGCTGGTCATCGACGAATCGCACGCGACCATCCCGCAGATCGGCGCGATGTACGGCGGCGACCGTTCGCGCAAGGAGGTGCTGGTGGAGCACGGTTTCCGCCTTCCGAGCGCGCTCGACAACCGGCCGATGCGCTTCGAGGAGTTCGAGGCGATGTGGAACCAGGTGCTGTTCGTCAGCGCCACGCCGGGGCCCTTCGAGCTGAAGAAGACGGGCGGCGAAGTCGTCGAGCAGATCATCCGCCCGACCGGGCTGGTTGATCCGCAGATCGAGGTGCGGCCGGCCCGCGGCCAGGTGCCCGACCTGCTGGCGCGCATCCGGGAGCGCACCGCCGCCGGCCAGCGTACGCTGGTGACGACGCTGACGAAGCGTCTGGCGGAGGACCTGTCGAGCTACATCTCGCAGGCGGGGCTGCGCGGGCGCTACCTGCACAGCGAGATCGAGACGCTGGAGCGCGTCGAGATCCTGCGCGAGCTGCGGTTGGGGCAGTTCGACGTCCTGGTGGGCGTGAACCTGCTGCGCGAGGGGCTCGACCTGCCCGAGGTCTCCCTTGTGGCGATCCTCGACGCCGACAAGGAGGGCTTCCTGCGCAGCGAGACGTCGCTGATCCAGATGATCGGCCGCTGTGCCCGCAACGTGAACGCCACCGTCGTCCTGTATGCCGACCGGATCACGCCCAGCATGCAGCGGGCCATCGACGAGACCGAGCGCCGCCGCCGCAAGCAGATCGACTACAACCAGCAGCACGGCATCACGCCCGACACCGTGCGCAAGGCGATCCGCGAGGGGCTGCTGAGCGAGGTGTCGGCGATGCGGCGGGTGCGCGAGGCGATTCGTGCCGAGGAAGGCGACTACGACCGCGACGAGCTGATTCGAGAGCTGGAGCGGGAGATGCTCGCCGCGGCCGAAGCCCTGGACTTCGAAAAAGCCGCGGCCCTGCGCGATCACATCAAGGAGCTGAAGCAGTCACCCGAGGCGCGCGTGGCCGCCGGCCGCGCACGCCCGGCCACCGTCGGCGGAGGCAGGGACGCCGGCGGCGTCTGGAAGCCGCAGAAGCAGCATCGGCGGTCGCGGCCGTAGGGTTGCGCCCCGGGCGTCGGGACGCTCGCTTGCGCTCGCGGCTCGTACGTCCAGCCCGTCGCGGGCGGCAACCGTCGCGGGCGGCAACCGTCGCGGGCGGCAACCGTCGCGGGCGGCAACCGTCGCGGGCGGCAACCGGGGCGGGCGGCAACCGTCGCGGGCGGCGACCCGCGCCGAACGTCAGTTCGCGCCGGGGGTCACGACGACGACGATGCTGTTCTGCGGCGCGTAGTACTTTCTGAACGTGTTGCGCACCTGCTCGGCGGACAGGCTGTCGTAGGCCACCGGCTCGGCGAGGATGTCGTCGATGTCGGCGCCGCGGAACGTGAGCTGGCTGAGCCGCCGGGACCAGTAGCCGGGCTCGCGCGCCTGCTCGACCAGCGTGTTGGCCATCTGTTTCTTCGCGACGTCAAGCTCGTCGGCGGTCGGGCCGTGCTCGGCGAAGGCCGCGTACATCGAGGCGAGCTTCGCGACCAGGGCGGCGGTCTTGGCGGGCTCGGTGGGGGCGCTGGCCGAGAAGACGCCGAAGCCGGGATACACGCTCGCGGGTCGCGAGGCGGCGCTGATGCTGTAGACAAGCTGGGCTTCCTCGCGGACCTCCTTGACCATGCGCGTCGAGAGGATGCGGGCGGCCAGGTTCAGGGCGCGCAGGTCGGCGACATTGGACTCGTCGGCGCCGTAGAAGCCGGACAGAACGAACGCCTGGTCGGACTCGGAGGCGACCGTCCGCTCGACGGTCCGCGGCCCCACCGGCCGCACCAGCCTGCGCAGCGCGGCGCAGGTCTGCGGGCTGACGCGCTCGCGCTGCGGCAAGGCGCCGAGGTAGCGGGCGGCGAGATCCAGCGCCTGCTCGCGCGGCAGGTCGCCGACGATGACGACTTCGATCGGCGAGCGGCGGATGAGCTCTTCGAGCCAGGCCTGCGCGGCGTCGAGCGTCAGGCGATCGACGTCCGCGATCGTCAGCGGCTGCGTCCGCGGCTCGCCCTCGGGATAGGGGGCGGCGGCCACGAGGCGCATCGCGGCCCGCATCGGGTTGGCTTCGGCCTCTTGCAGCGACTCGCGCGTGCGCGTCTGGAACTGCTCGAACGCGCTGGACTCGATCCGCGGCTCCGTCAGCAGCAGGTACGCGAGCTGCAACCCCGTCTCGAGATCGGCGGGGCTGCCGGAGACGCTCAGCGAGATCGCGTCCGCGCCTCCGCCACCGCCCCCGCCGCGTCGCCCGCCGCCGCGACCGGCGCCGCCCGCGCCGCCGACGCTGATCTTCTTTCCGGTCATCAGTTCGCGGATATCGGTGGAGCTCAGCTTCCGCGTGGCCGGCCGCGACCAGGCGAGCTGCGCGGCCTGGGTGATGCCACGGTTCCCGGCGGTCTCGTGCAGTTCGCCGCCGATCAGCGAGATGCTGATTGACACGTCGTTCTTGCGCTCGTCCATGAAGCGGTGGTGCACGCGGACGTTGTTGCTCAGCCATCCGGACCAGACGCCGCTGGCGCTGTGCTCGACGCCGTCGCTGATCTTCCCGGGGGTCGGCGGGGCGCTCATCAGCTCCGTGGCCCGGGCGCTCTCGGCCTCGGGCGCCGGCTTCTGCGCCAGCGCCCTGAGCCCGAGCTCGAGCAGCTCCGACTCGCCCGGCACGCCTTCGCCCGCCGGCAGAACAGCGACGAACGCGACGGCCTTCGGGTCGAACTCCTGGGCGAAGCGCTGCGAGACCTGCTCGACGGTGATCGTCGGCAGCAGCTTCTCGAGCAGCTCCAGCCGCTGGCGCGGAGAGAGGATCGGCTCGCCGGCGGCGACGGCGGAGTTGATGCGGCTGATGATCGCCTGGGCCTGCTGGCTGCCTTCGGTCTCCACGGCCCGCTCGGCCGAGGAGATCATCTGCCGCCGGGCGTCGTCGATCTCGCGCGAAGTGAAGCCGAAGGCGCGCGCCCGCTGCAACTCCAGCGCGATCTCCTCGAGCGCCTCGCGCCACTTGCCCGGCGCGGCGCCGGTCGAAAGGCTGGCCGAGTGCATGATGTTCGCCTGCGTCCCCGACGAGACCCGCGCGTTCTGATAGGCCGTCCCCCCGCGCGACACCTTGTCGCCCAGCCGCCGGTTGAACGCCGACTGCCCCAGCCGGTCCACCAGGTCCATTCGGTACTGCTCGACGGTCGTGGTCGGCGGGCGCGGGGGCTCGACGCGCATGATGTCGAGGCTCTCGAAACGGATCTCCGGGTCGCTGGCGACGACCGCGAAGCTCTTGTCGTACGCGCGGACGTTGGCGGGCTGCGGCGCCGGGCGCGGGCGCTTCGGCGCGTCGGCGAAATGGGCCTTGATCGCGGCGATCACATCGGCGGGGGGCGCGTCCGCCACGACCATCAGCGTGGCATTCGATGCGGCGTACCACTTCTCGTAGTAGGCGCGGAAGTCGGCCGGGCCGACGCCGCGGATGGTCTCCTCGACGCCGATCGGGCTGCGCACGCCGTAGAGCGAGCCGGGGGCCGTGCGTTCGCGCACGTAGTCGCCGGTGCGCTGCCGGCCGGAGAGGCGGCTGCGCCGTTCCTCGAGGATGATCTGGCGCTCAGCCTCGATCTCATCCGGCAGCAGCGAGAGCCGGTGCAGCACGTCGGCGAAGAACGTCAATCCCTTGCCAAGCGTCTCGGCGTCGGTGCTGGGGAGCGAGAGCTGGTAGGTCGTCTGGTCGAAGCTGGTGAAGGCGTTCTGGTCGCGGCCGAACGTCATGCCGAGCGACTGGAAGAACGGCACGACCGAGCCCGGCGGAAAGTTCTTCGACCCGTTGAAGGCCATGTGCTCGAGGTAATGCGCGATGCCGCGCTGCGGGTCGGTCTCGTTCAGCGACCCGGAGTGAACCTGCAACCAGATCACGGCGCGGCCGGGCGGCTTGTCGTGCTGGCGGATGATGTAACGCAGCCCGTTGTCGAGCTGCCCGGTCACGAGCGCCGGGTCGCTCGGCAGCCCCTGGGCCCAGGCACATGGCGCCACCAGGCCCGCGGCAAGCACGACACTCAGCAACGGCAGCAACGGCGATGGAAGGGTTCGATGCACGACGGCGCCTCCGGGGTCGGGTTGATGGGACGACGGCCTCACCAACCAGCATAACCACCGGGGCGCTCGCGCTCAATCCGGCGGCGGGCGCGCCGCCGCAAACCGCGAGGGCGCGCCCGCCCGGCCCCGCCGAATCAGTTCAGGTAGCCGCGCAGCCGCGCGGCCACGAGACGGCCGGCGTCGTCGATGTTCTGCGGCGCGATGCGCCGGAAATCGGCCTGGTGCTCGTTCTGGAAATCCACGATCACCCACTCGCCCGCGCGGTCGCACACGACGAAGTGCACCGTGTGCACCACGCCGTCGGGCTTCAGCGTGTAGTCGGCGCACAACACGTAGTCCGCCCGGGTGGCCTCCGGCGTCGCCTGAACGAACGTCCGCACCGCCCGCGCCAGCTCCCACAGGCGCTTCTGCTCGTTGCTCGTCGGCGCCGGCTCGAACGCCGGTCCGGTCTCGGCCGCCGCCGCGCTGCACAGCCCGGCGCCGGTGAGGGCCTTGGCGAGCCCGGTTGCCGCCTGGGCGTCAGGCCGGCCGCCGACAAACGGCGGCAGGACCGTGACAGAGCGCGCGTCGCGGGCCTTGAAGGCGGCCAGGCGCGTCTTCATCGCGTCGCGCTCGGCGGGCTTGGGCATGCCGGACTTGGCTTCCCAGAGCTGCGCCATGCGTCCGTCGGAGATGGGGCGGCGCTGCGACGTGGCGATCTTAAGCGCGTCGCAGAGGCGCTCGGCGACGAACACGCAGCAGGTCATCGGCTCGCGCGGCCGCGCCCGCTCGAACTCCGCCTCGCCGGGCTTGTGCACCGCGCGCCAGACCAGCTCGCCGGCGCGATCGAGCAGCGCGGCGCGAATCTCGACCGGGCCGGTCTGCGGCGTGCCGAGAAACTCGGCGTAGAGGACATAGTCGGTCTGCGCCGGGTTGGCGCGGAGAGCGGCCGCCAGGGCCGCGAGCGCGTCATCGAAGGCGTCGCCCTCGCGGGCGAAGGGGGTCTCGCCGGCGTAGATGTTCGGCAAGCCGTTCTTTTCGAGCACGAGGCCGAGCGCCTCGCCCACGTCGCGGTTCGCAGCGCCCTGCAAGTACACCGGCAGGACGGTGACGGCGATGTTCACGCCGTGTTTGGCCGCGGCGGCGAGGCGCTCGGTCGAGTGTGGCGACGCGTTTTTCTGGCCGCCGGCGAGAGCGATGGCGCCGCAGCCAGCGCCGGTGACGAGAGCGGCGAGGGCGGCGATACGCATGCAACGGGCTACGCTGGGCATGGTCGGACTCCCTTCATTCGAGGCGACCGCACAACGGTCGGCGCGACGGGCGCCCCCCCGAGGCGGTGTTGTGTAAGTCTATACTTACAAAATAACACGGCCGCGCCGCCGCGTCAAAGTAAAACGGATTTATTTGACGCTCCGCCGCGCGCGGCGCCGCGCGCTCAATCGAACCGCGCCGTTGCGGGCGCGCCCCAGCAAAGCCGCCCGCCGACTCCGCGATGGCCTCCTCCAGGTTCCCAGCCGCGCAGCAACCGCGTTCTCCGCCGGCGCCGGCGACTGTGCGCAGCGACGTGTCGTGCGGGAGATCGTTTCAGCGCAAGCCCGCACGCTGGAGCGGCTTCTCGCGAGGGGCGCGGGCGGTAGAATACGGGCGCGCCGTTCGGCGACGCCGGATCGGCCGTTCGGCGACGCCGGATCGGCGGCGAGCCTTGTCTGAAAGCGGTCGGCGCCCGTAGCTCAGTTGGACAGAGCATCGGATTTCTAATCCGATGGTCGGGGGTTCGAATCCCTCCGGGCGCGTTAGGGGGGGGGCCAGCGTGCGGGGCTGGGCGGTCTTGCGAGGGCCGTGAGATTCTTGCGAGGGCCGTGAGATTCTGGGAAGCCGCCACAACCAGCGTTGAGCCCGGCGGCGACATTAGGAGCGGTGGCCGAGGCGCGGCGCGCGGCCAAACCGATCCGAGCCGCGACGGTAAGGGAGCGGTTGCCTGAAAGGCGGCTTGCGTTTCGCGGCGAGAGTACGATGCCGGCTGACAACCTCGACAGGCCACTCAGGTTGCCTGAAAGGCGGCTTCGTTTCGCGGCTAGGCCGCTTGGGCTCGGATCATGAGAAGGGATGCGGGCCGCTTTTAGTCCGATAACTCCTGTACACGCGTATTTTGGTAGACTGTTACGCGGTTCTTTGCTATGAATCTAGCACGTGATTTCGGCGGGGAGAAAGCGATCCGCTGGTCTGCTTGTGATGTGACGATCCGTGGTGACGAAACAGCGCCGCGGCGACGTTGTCGCGGTGTCCTCGCGGGAAGTGTTTTCTAGAAGAGGGACCAATGCTTAGCAAGTTCATGTTTACGACGTGTGCCATGCTGGTGTCGGCTGGCCTGGCGTTCGGGCAGACGTGCCCGGCCGGGAAGGTCGCCGAGGAGAAGGGGAGCTGTTCGCAGGGCGCGAAGGCGGCGTGCTCGGAGAGCAAGTCGGCCTGCTGCCAGGACAAGGGCAAGAGCGCCGCGTGCTGCAACTCGGGTCCGCTGGCGAGCCTGAAGGACATGCCGCAGTTGCTGATGAAGGTCGGCGACGAGACGACCGCCTGCTGCGACAAGGCCAAGGAGCTGGCCAAGGGCGACGCGAGCAAGATCCAGTTCGTCGTGGACGGCAAGACCTACGCCAGCAAGGCGGAGGCCCAGAAGGCCTACGCGGCGGTGCTGGATGAGTACCTGAATAAGATCACCACCGTGCAGTTCGCGGTCGGCGACAAGACCGTGTCCTGCCCGATGAGCGCCGACCAGCTCGCCAAGGAGTCGCACGGCAAGGTGCAGTATGCCGTCGCGGCCCACAAGTTCGACGATCAGGCCGTCGCCGCCAAGGTCGCCAAGCAGGCCCGCGACGCCGCCGACAAGATCGCCATGAAGTGGGCAGTCGGCGACAAGACCTTCTGCTGCGACAAGATGGCCAAGCAGGAGCTGGCCTCCGCCAAGGACAAGAAGATCGAGTACGTCGTAGGCGACGTCCGCTGCGAGGACGAGGTTCAGGCCAAGGTGCAGGTGGCGCGGGCGCGCCTCATCGCCGCGGTCGAGGCGGTCGAGAAGGCCGGCGCCTAGTGTAGTGCCTCGCAGAAATGTGACGGTATCACGGATGGGTGGAGCGGGCATCTTGCCCGCTCGGGCGGGCTGGAAGCCCGCCCCACCCTGCATAGGGACAGGCAGTTATTTGCGAGGCACTACACTAGCCTCCGCGACGCCCAGCCCCGAATACCCAGGGAACCGCGAAGGATCAGGCGCTGACGCCGGTCCGCCGCGCCCCGCAAGCCGCAAAGCCGCCGGAGCGACCCTCCGGCGGTTTTTTTTGCACTATTGAGATCGCCCCCCGCCTTCCGCCGCCGGCTCGACGTGGATCAGCACCTGTCTGACGGCGGGCAGCGCGCGGCGGAGATGCGACTTGACGCGTCCGGACAACTCGTGGGCGCTGCGGACGTTCATCTGCGGATCGACGTGCAGGTGCAGGTCGACGAGGTAGTGGCGGCCGCTCTTGCGGGCCTGGATCTTCTCCACGAGCACGACGCCCGGCACCTCGGCCGCCCGCCGGCGCACCTCCGCCACCAGGCTGTGCGGGGCCGCGTCCAGCAGCTCGTGCAGCGCCGGCGACATGAACGACATCGCCGTGTGCGCGATGATCCCGCTGGCCAGCAGCGCCGCGATCTCGTCGGCCAGCACGAGCTGCGGCGCCGCGAACAGGCCCGGGCCCCAGACGGCGATCGACACGCCGATGAGCGCCGCCGCCGACGTGATCGCGTCTGAGCGATGATGCCAGGCGTCGGCCTCGGCGGCGATGGAATCGAACGTGGCGGCGGAGCGGCGCAGAAAGCGGAAGAGCGCCTCCTTTACGGCGATGACTCCGACGAGCACCAGGAGCGTCCAGGCTTCCGGGGCGCGGTGCGGCGTGAGCATCTCCGCGAACGCGCGAACGATGATGAGCAGGGCGGCGGCGACGAGGCCGACACCGACGAGCAATGCCGCGACCGCCTCGGCCTTGCCGTGGCCGTAGGGATGGTCGCGGTCGGGCGGCCGCGCGGCGACGCGGATGCCCTGCCAGACGATGAGCGACCCGAACGTATCGGCAAACGACTCAACCGCGTCGGCGACCAGGGCGCTTGAATGCCCGAGCACTCCGGCGGCGAGCTTGGCGAGCGCCAGCAGGAGGCTGGCCGCGAGGCCGAGGAGCGTGTTGCGCTCGAGGCGTGCGACGGACACGGTTCGCGTGACTCCGACGAATGCGGCGGCCTGACGCGCGAAGGCGCAGTCCGGAAACCCGCGCTCCACGGGCCGTCACAGCGGCCGGGCTCGTTTCCGGCGGCGGCGCGCTGCATTGTAAGGGCAATCGGCGGGCGATTCGCGGCCGCGCGGAAGGCGAGCGTGATGCTGTCAGGACAAAAGCCGCCCGGGCGAGGCGCCACGGGCGTTGACACGCGGGCGCCGGCGCGTCAGGCTAGCGCCCGGCTCGGGTACTCCAGGCCGCACGCTTATCGACACGAGGCTTCGTGTGACCAGGCTGCTTCGATCATGCGCGATACCGCGGCCGGTCATGTCGGCCGCTCGGCTGACGGCGGCGGGGTTGCTGACACTCTCGGCGTCGTGCACCGCGTCCATGGTCTGTAGCGACTCTCCGGCGTTGCCCGCCGTGAGCGGCACGGTCTTCTCGGCCCAGTTCGAGCTGGTCGCGGGCACAGAGGACGCGCCGTTCGCGGCCCTGTCGGCGGCGGTCGGCCTGCGCGCGGTGTGCGTCGTGCCGGACCTGCAAGCGCTGGCCGCGCCGGCGATCGGTTGCGACGACAACATCGTGGACGTGTGCTTTCCGCCGGCGGTGATCTATCGCGACGTCGAGACGATCCTGCTGGTGCCGCGCGGAGCGCGGGCGTTGGACATCCGGCTGAACGGCCTGCCGCTGAGCTTCTCGACGTCGGCCACGGCGGACAAGGTGTACATTCCGCGCGCGGTGCTGAGCGCGGCGTTCGTGGCGGCGGGCGGTCTGTCGGGGACGTCGACGGTGTTGACGGTCGCGGAGCCGCGGGCGCAGCTGTCTATCGACATCCCGGTTGAGGAAATGCCCGTAGCGGCGCCGCCTCCGCGCAAGCCGCCGACGTTCGGGCCGATGGGGCCGGTGCTGGGCGAGCCGGGGCCGCTGGGGCCGCTGCATCCGGGGACGGTGTTCATCTTCATCATTCGGCTCAATGGCGTGGAGCATCCGCTGGAGGCGCTGGTTGAGATCGACGGGGCGCTGGTGTCGGCGACGCCGGCAGACACGGTCACAATCCCGCACGACCTGGCGCCCGGCGGACATGCGCTGACGGTGCTGGAGCCGGAAGGGCGGTACGCGCTGGCGGTGTTCACGTTCCAGATTGACTGACGAAGGCTGCCGCGAGAGCGCGATCCCAAAACGGGCGGCGGAAGCAACGAGCCGCGAGCGCAAGCGAGTGTCAGGACGTCGAACTCAGGCGCCAGGAAAATCGATGAGCCGACGCTTGCGCCGCGCGTCCTTGCTCGAACTATCCGCGCTGGCTTCGTGGCGGTCGCCCGGTGACCGAGTGCCCCGGGGCCAATCCGACCCCTCCACTCGCTGGCGCTCGCGGCTCGTGCTGGCGCTCGCGGCTCGTGCTGGCGCTCGCGGCTCGTGCTGGCGCTCGCGGCTCGTGCTGGCGCTCGCGGCTCGTGCTGGCGCTCGCGGCTCAACCGCCGGAGTCGCGGCGCAGCTCGCGGGCGATGACGTGCCGCTGGATCTCGCTGGTGCCCTCGTAGATGCGCGTGATGCGCGCATCGCGGTAAAGCTGCTCGACACGGAACTCGCGCACGTACCCGTATCCGCCGTGAGACTGCACGGCGCGGTCGGCGATGCGCGTCGCCGCCTCGCTGGCGTAGAGCTTGGCCATGCTGGCGGCCTGGCTGTAGGGCCGGCCGGCGTCCTTGAGCGCGGCGGCGCGATCGATGAGCAGGCGCGCCGCGGCCAGCTCGGTGGCGCTGTCGGCGATCATCCACTGGATCGCCTGGAAGTCGGCGATCGGCCGACCGAACTGCTCGCGCTCGCGGGCGTAGGCGGTCATCAGGTCGAGGCACGCCCAGGCGATGCCGGCGGCCTGGGCCGCGATGCCGATGCGCCCGCCGTCGAGCGACGCCAGCGCGACCCGCTTGCCCCAGCCCGTCTCGCCGAGAAGGTGCGACTCCGGCACGAACGCGCCGTCGAGCGTCATCTCAGCCGTCTCGCTGCCGCGGATGCCCATTTTCCCGTGGATCGGGATCCGCCGCACGCCGGGCTGACCGGCGTCGAGCAGCAGCATGCTCAGGTCATTTCGGGCGCTGCCGCTGGCCGAGGTCCTGCACAGCACGGCGAACCAGCGCCCGTGCAGGCCATTGGTCACCCACATTTTGTCGCCGTGGAGGCGCCAGCCGCCGGTGACGCGTTCGGCCCGGGTGCGTACGCTTCCCGGGTCGCTGCCGGCGTTGGGTTCGGAGATGGCGAATGCGGAAAGGTTGCCCGGCTCGACGAGCAAGGGGAGGATTTCGTCACGGACCTGGTCGGTGGCGAAGGTGCGCAGGATTTCGGCGACCATGCTGTGCACGCTGACCGTGACGGCGACGGATGGAGAGGCGTAGGCAATTTCCTGGATGATCTGGGCGTAGGGGAGCATGGGGCAGTCGAGGCCGCCCTGGGCCTCGGGCACGCGCAGTCCGAGCAGGCCCATCTCGTACAGATGCGGGATCTCGGTGCAGCAGGACGTTTCGGTGCGGTCCCACTCGCGGTCCTTTTCGAGCAGCTCGCCCCGCGCGAACTGGCGCGTCGCCTCGATCAGCAACTGATGGTCTTCGGCCAGTCCGACCATGTCGATCTCCCGAACGCCGGTTCCTGCAAACCATCGGAGCCCGAGCAGAGTTTATTGTACAGGCTCCGTGCGTATCGGAGAGATCGCCGGTGGCCCGTTCCTCAAAGCCGCCAGCCCGTGCTCTCAGAACCGCACACCCGCGCCGTTCGGAGCCAGGTCTTCGTACGCCGTGGGCTGCGAGCGATATCGGACGAACAGGTCGCGATCGAGCACCATGATGCCGCGCCGATGCGGCCCGACGACCGGCTCGCCCGGCTGGCGGAACTCGAGCAGGTCGCGCAGGTACGTGCCACGCTGCTTGGCGAACTCCTGGGCATTGTGAATGTACTCCTGCGGCGTACTGGGGTTCTCGTAGATGTCGATGCGCAGTTTCGCCAGCATGCGCCCGTCGAGGAACCCGAACGACTCGCGCTCGTAGCTGCCCGGGGGCGTGACGACGCCGTTGGGCTGGTTGGCGCCGGCGTCGCGGTAGGTGAAGCGGTAGGGGGCGTTGGCGGCGCGCGGCCAGCCGTTTACCGCGGACGGGCAGACGAAAAGCTCCGGCTGCTCGCCCAGGTGCTGGGGCATGAGCACGTTCGGCAACGAGCTCGGCCATTTCTGCCGATCGAAGGGATCGAGATTCGGATCGGGTGCGACAGCCGGCGGCAGGCCGAAGCCGCCGTTGGTCATCGGCGTCTCGATGTAGGGCACGCGGCCGCCCTGCTCGGTCCAGTAGTTGTAGAGGCCGACGCCGACCTGGTGCAGGCGCGCGGCGCAGACGGTCTGCCGGGCGCGGTCGCGGGCGGCGTGCAGGGACGGCGCCAGGATCGCCAGCAGCAGGGCGACGATCGCCACCACGATCAGCAGCTCGATCAGCGTGAATGCCGTGCGGCGCATGGCTTCGCTCGCTTTCGAAGGGGGCGGCCCGCGCGACGGCGGGCCGCCCCGCCCATCCGAGTTGGCGTCAACGGCACGACGTGCCGAACGCGCCCAAGAGGATTCCCAGGTCCGACTGGCCGACCGCGTCGTCGAAGTCGAAATCGGCGGCGGCGTTGTAGCGCGGTTCGCCCAGCGTCGAGCCGAACGCCGCCAGCAGAATGCCGAGGTCGGCTTGTCCGACGGCGCCGTTTCCGTCGGCGTCGCCGGGGCAGTTCGCCGCGGCAATGAGCACGACGTCGTACGAGATCGTGTCGAGGAACACGGGGTCGGCGCTGTTGTTGATGCCCCAACCGGCGGCTTCGAGATAGACGTAGCGGTGCGCGTTCGACGGCACGCGCGGCGCGACGACCTGGTCGAGGTACGCGCCGAGGTCGCCGCCGAAGTCCGTCAACGCCAGGCCGCCGTTGTTCGGCGCGGCGAACTGGTCGTTCGGCACGCCGGCGGCGATTACGGCGGTGTCTCCGAGCGAGGTGTTGAACGACTGGCCGATGCGCGTCGTGTCGACGTGCGGCCAGAGGGTGTCGCCCAGGCCCTCGCCGGCGAGCGTGGGGAACTGGCCGGTGGAGGCGTCGCGCTCGACCAGCCAGCCGCGCAGCTCGCCGAGGTATTGCAGCGTGCCGAGCGGCAGTGTGCTCGGGCTGTACAGGATCGTGTCTTCCCAAAGCTCGAAGCCCAGCTCCTCGATGCGGTGGACGCCGGCGAGCGTACCGCTCTGGCCGGAGAAGGCGATCGCCGAGCCGTTGCGCGAGTCGACCGCGTTGATCGGGGCGCCGGGCGTGCCATCAGCGGCGGTTCCGGCGAGCGTGACGATGATGGTCGCGATCTCGGGGCCGACCTGCGGACCGCCTTCGTTCGTGCCGGTGAGGTCCATCGAAAGCAGGTCGACGGCGCTCTGCGGAAGATCGAACTGCAACTCCACGTAGCTGCGAATGCCCGGGATAAGCGCCGGCGTCTGACCCTGCACGGGAATCAGGCTGCGGACGCCGTTGCTCAGGTCGCCGTCGAGGTCCAGCCGCGGTCCGCCGAGGAACTCGATGCCCATGAAGGGCAGCGTTCCGGCGGGGCCGAGCGGCACGGAGCCGCGCCGGAACAGCATGCTGAGCGAGCCGAACTCGTTGGGTTGAAAGAGCAGTCCGGGTGCGTTGGTGCCCTGGTAGACGACGATGGGACCGACGTCGGCGGTGCCTGCGAGGCGGTCGCCGTCGTAGAACGTTCCGGGCACGCCCGGCCCGGGGACGGGGATCACCGTTCGAGCGACGCCGGGATAGTGGCGCTCGTCGACTCCGGTCAACAGGACGTAGCGCTCGCCGGCGCGGACCGGCGAGCCCAGCAGGGCGGAAGATACGACGCTTGTGATCAGCGCAATGCGCCTCATGGACATCTCCTCATGACTTGTGTGGCCGGCGCCAGACGATCTCGCGCGCGGCCGCGACCTGGCGCGCGCAGCGCGCCCTTGATCTGACGGCACGCCGCCGCGGCGCAGCTCAGCGCCATAAACGGAACCGCGCGGCGCGAGGCCCCACGGCGGTGCTTGCAAATGATGGAATCAGCAAAGATTGAAGGTGGGCGGGGGCGCGCGGTCGGCCCGGCCGGTCATGCATGCGCGGCGCTGCGGGCTGACAGGCCGCACCGCCAGGGCCGCGCCACCGAAGCGCCGCTGGGAGCGGCAGGGGGCGGTGCATGGCCCGGTTCGCAAATAGGCGGCGAGCGCGGGCGGCACGCTCAGCAACGCGCCGGCCAGCAGCACCGCCTGCCAGTTCTCGACGGCCAGCTCCAGCGGAACGTGGGCGCGCGTCAGCGGCCCGGCGTGCAGGATGGCCACGCACAGCACGAGCGCCAGGCCCGCCCGCCGATCCGCGGGCAGCCGCAGCCAGGGCACGTCGAGCAGCTTCAGTACGAACAGGGCGTGAGACACCCCGAGCAGCAGCAGGCGCAGCCAGGAAGCGGCGCTCCACCCGAGCTGGGCGGCGGCATCGACGAGGGCCGGCACGTGCGCCACCAGCATCGCGGCCCACGCGAGCCGGATGGCGAAACGCACAAAGCGCGCTGGCGCGTCACCGGAGCGTGCCGGCCCGGTGCGCGGGTGTCCTCGCACCGACGCCGACGATGAAAACGGCGCGGGCGACGAGGCCATTGTTCTCGCTGTCGCCGCGGTCATGCCTTGTTTTTTTCAATCAGCCGCGAAGGGCCCATCATGGCCCTACCAAGCGCCCAATCCTAACAGCCTGGACTAAAGCAGGCCAGGCCATGTCAGGGCCGGGCTGTCCCTGGCCCGGCCTACGGCGCCATGTCAGGGCCGGGCTGTCCCCGGCCCGGCTTCAAGACGGACCCCCGGCTTTGCTGAGGTTTTTGCCCGATCCGAGCCGCGCCCGTATGGAAGCGGTTGCGCCGGACAACCTCTTGTTGTGCCAGGGGGCGATTTCACCCCGGTTCTGCCTCCGCTGCTCCGGGCTGAGGACAGCTGAACCATCGGAGCCGGGAGGAATCAACCGCCGGGCGCCCGCTGCGCCGTTCGGGAACTGCTGGTCGGCGCCGCCGGGGATGCCGATCGGCTCGCCCGCGCCGATGAGCACGAGGTCGTCGCCGAGGCCAGAGCCCGGCTACTGATACGACAAGAGCGGATGCGAGTGGCGATCGAATGGAAACCGTAGGCCTTCCATCGCAACCGCTTCCTTACGGGCGCGGCTCGGATCGGGCTCTGGGATAGCCTCGTGTCTTGCCGCCGCGGACGCCTGGGCGGCGGAGCGCGTAGACGCGGGACCAGGCGGCGGCATTCGGATCGACGGCGGAACCGCTGGTGTGGCGATCGCGATATCACGCACTTTGTCCTCGCGGCGGATTGAAAGCGGCGGATTGTGTGCTAGACTTACCGGGTAGAGACCGCATCGCCGCATCGCCGCATCGCCGCACCGCCGCACCGCCGCACCGCCGCATCGCGCGGGCGTTTGGGCGCAGTCGCCTGGGGGCGGCGGCCGGGAGTGCTCGCAGATCGAGGGGTCCATGTCGATCGGCGCCGCATTACGCTGGATCGGAATCGCCGGGGTCGCGGCGATCGCTTTCGCGGCCGGCGCGACGATGCCGGCCTGGTGGCCGTCTGGCTATGGCCGCCCGGACGCAGGCGTCGTGCCCGCCGGCAGCGCGGGCTTCTCGGCCCCGTACGTCGATCTGGGCATGCAGCCGTGGCACTCGAGCGTCGAGTTCAGCACGGAGTTTGTAAACCAGGCCGCGCAGGCCGTGACCATTGTCGCGGTCAAGCCCTCCTGCGATTGTACGGCTATTGATACCGAGGCTTTCGTAGGTCATGAGATAAACCGGGGCGGGCGCCTCAACATCAAGGGCAGACTCGACACAGGGTCGCAACTTGGGAAGCGCGCCAGCGAGGTGACGTTCCTGCTCAATACGGGGGCGCTGCACACGGTGCGCGTTCACTTCGAGGTGATGGGCACCTACCGACTACAGCCGGAGCGCGTGGTTTTCGAGCAGGTTCGCCTCGATCACGACGACGACGCCGACGCGGTTCAATGCGCCCTGTTCAGTTCGCGGACAGCGCAGATTACCGCAGAACCAGCGGCGGACGTGCCCTGGCTCGAGATTTCGCGCGCCGAGCGCGGGGACGGCGTGACCGAGTTGTATTTTCACGTGCGCAAGAGCCACCTGCTGTCGGGGCAGAACTTCGGCCAGGTTCGGATTGAAACGAACGATCCCTTCAGGCCTGTCTCGTTGGTGGCGGTACTGGCGAATGCCGTGTCGAGCCTGCGCCCGACGCCGGCGCATGTATTCCTCCGGCGGACGGAGAGCAAACGCGTGCGGTTCCTGAACGAGGATGGGACGCCTGCTGTCCCGGCCGTGGCCACGACGGCAGACGAGGGGCTGGTGATTCAAATCGAGGATGGCGGGCGCTGCGTCCAGATATCATGTGAGAGTGGCGAGGCGCGCCAGGCGCGCGTAGAGGTCACGGACACCAAGGGCAACAGGGCAAGTGTGCATGTTTCAGTGATGCCGGACTGACTCGTGTAGCCGTTGAAGGGAGAAGCGAGTGCGAGCGACCCATGCTCTCTGTGCGGCGGCGATCCTCGGAACAACCTTGATGGCTGGAGTGACCGCTGTCGCGGTTCCGCTATGCGGTTACGTCAGCAACGTCAAGTGCATCGGCTGTGTGGACTCGTACCCGGCCGACGATACGTGCTATTGCGGGCCGAATCACGGGACCTGCTACTGCCTGAACGGGACCGGCCAGGTTCAGGCCGGGACGATTGTGGACTGCCAGACGGGACCGTTCAGCTACGTCTACCAGCATTGCGGGCCAACGATTCACTCATCGCTCATCAGCACCGGCCTGTGCGCGGTGCTCAGCAAGTGCACCACCAGCGCCGGGGGGCACGCAAACTGTGCTGAGTTGGTCGGCGGAAGCTGCGTCAGCGGCGGAACCTCGGCCTGCGACTGGCGCTGGTGGGACGAGTTGTGGTCCTACGAGCTGTATCAAGGTGAGCCATGCTGCCCGGAATGATCGTCATCGCAACGTTGGCGCCGTTCTTCAGCGCGTTGATCTGCTTGCAGGAATCGGACAGGCCTCGCGCACTGATCGCCTTTGAGGAGGCGCGCCGGGAGATCCTCAGCGGGCGGATCGAGTGGGTCAGGCGCACGGCGGACGAGAAGGAAGTCATGCACTTCGTCGCCCGCTACGCAGCCAACGGGGATCGCATCCTTGAGTACCGCGGGGATGACGAAGGCTGGACGGTGCGCGATCGCCAGACCGGCAAGGGCCTGAACAGGTTTCCGAGGCTTTACATGCAGAACGCCGACGGGTTCTGGTCGGCGGCCGAGACGACGAACACGGCGTCGCTGGTTCCGCGCGACCGCGCAGCACCGATGATCGGAGCCCTGAAGGACATCCGGTACGTGGGCGTTTTCGCGACCGGCGCCAGCATGGAGCCGGGGGCGGGCTTCGGGCCGGTCTGGGCGCCGGATGTTCATCCGATCACGCGGTGGGAAGAGAAACAGGTGAACGGAAAATGGCTCGTCAAGGGCACCTCGCCGAGCGGGGCCGTGAAGACTTGGCTGATTGACCCCGACAAGGGCTGGAACGCGGAGCGTGTGACCTTCGAGGTAGGCGATACGAAGGTCGAGGCGATCGCATCGCTGCGCAAGTTCGGAGACGTGTGGCTTCCGGAGCGCACGGTGTTCATGGAGAACGGGCGCGTCGCCGAGACGATTGAGGTGACCAGCGCCGCGTGCAATCGCCCGGGAGATCGTCCGTCCTTCAACCTCACTGACCTCGGCATGGAAGTCGGCACGCAGGTCTCGGACGGACGGGAAGGGACCGGCGTGTACTACTGGACCGGCGACGAGCTGATATCGAGCCCGCAATGGTATGCGGACGTAAAAGCCGGAAAACGCGATTACGGCCCGACGATCAAGCGCATACTCGCCGGCCAGTACACCAGCCCCTACCTGACCGAGCACGATCGCACTGGCCGCGCGCTGGCCGAGGCCGAACTCCGCGTCCGTTTCGAGAGCACGCGGCACGAGGGGTTGTGGGAGGGATACGTCAGGCAGTTCATTGCGCGATACGAGCTTTCCGACGAGCAGGCCCAGCAGGCCTTTCGTATCCTGCGCAGTTGTCAGGATCGCGCCCGCGAGATCGTCGAACGCCAGGGGCAGCGTTCGTCCGTCATCAGCGAGCTGCTCGAGGCGAAACGCAACACGGAGGACGCGCGCGCCGCCAAGCTACAGGCCAGGCTGGAAGAGTTGAACGCCCCCATCGCCGCGATCTTCGAGCAGCAGCTCAAGCCGCGGCTGGAGAAAATCCCCACCCGGGCGCAGCGCGCCGCCGCCGAACAGAAGGACCGGGCGGCGCCCGCGCCGGCTGAGGCCAGGACGCCCTGAGCAGCGCGGCGTTACCTCGCAATCATCGGACGGAGGGGCGCGGCTTCGGGGGGCGCGGCTTCAGGGGCGCTGCGCCGGGAGATGCGCCAGGTACTGACGCAGCGCCGTGGGTGACCAGCTCAACACGACGTAGCGCTCCGTCACCGTCCAGGCGAACGTCGCGATCGGCCCGAAGCGCAGGTACCACACGCCGTCGGCGTCGCGCTGCACGGCGGCGGGGTTCGGCCCGGTCTCGTGCTCGGTCGCGCGCGCCAGCCACTCCTGCCAAGCCGTGCACACCTTGTCCAACGTCTCGCGCACCCGCGGCGCGTCGCCGCGGATCTCCGCCAAGGCCGTGAACATCAGCGGCAGGCGCAGCGGATGCGGCGGGTCGTTGTGGAGCACGAGCGTATCGCCCAGGTGCGCCAGCAGGTCGGCGTCGGCGTCGAAGCCGTATTGCTCCTCGATGCGCTCCCAGGCGCGCTGAGCGGCGGCGGTGAACTCGCGGCCGCGCGTGGCGGTGAGACTGGCGGCGGCCCTGGGAATGAGCTGCCGCAGCGGCAGGCGATAGATGGCGTAGCGGGCGTCGGCAGGCATCAGCTTCAGCAGCGCCGGGTCGCGGGCGTCCGGGTCGGCGTAGAGCCGGCGGCGGGCGGCGCCGTTCTCGAACAGGTGCGCCTCGCAGAACATCGCCCGGCCCTCGAAGCCGAGCCGCCACAGGGCGCGGTCGAGGCTGCGGGCCTGCCAGGCGTCGAAGAAGTCGGTCGCGCGGCCAAGCGTGAACGGATCGAGCCGCTCGCGCATCGCGGCGGTGCGCACGGCGATCTCGATCAGCGCCGGCCCGCGCGATGCGCGCACCTCGCGCACCCAGCCTTCCGCCGCGAGCGATGGTTCCTTTCCGGCGGCGATGCGGGCGATCTGCGGCCACTGGTCTTCGCCGAGCGTCACGACGAAGAAGCGGCCGGCCTGGCCCCAGGCGAAGATGCTCCAGGCCGGCAGGCGCGCGTCGGTGAGGCGCTGGTAGTTCCAGTGCTCGGCCCGGAGCTGCTCCAGCGTCGTCTGGCCGGCGACGGTCTGCTCGTTGACGATCTTCTGGATCACGCGCAGCAGCGGCTCCGACTTGCCGTTCGTCTCGACGATCAGCGCGAGCCGCAGGCGATCGACCTGCCGAGCCGTCGGATCAGATTCCAGCGGCTTGGCCCGGGCGTCGACCAACGCCAGCGCGTAGGGCGATCGCACGACCAGTCCCAGCCCCTCCATCAGGCGCACCAGGAGCTGGCCGCCGCGGTCGAGCTCCTGGCCGGCCAGGCGCGTGCCGAGGTCGACGACCGTCGCCAGGGTCGAGGGTGCCTCATCCGCCGGCCGCGTGTCCGGAAAGGGCTGGCCGAACCAGCAGAGGATCGTTTCTGCGGGGACGAGGTCGAGGGGCTCGGCCGCTTCGGGGGGCGGCGCGGCGCGGGCGGCGGTTGTCGCCGCGCCGGCGTGAGATATGAACAGCAGCACTGACAGGCGCGCCATGGTGCGCACGACAGAACCCTCCGGCCTGGCCGCGCAGCCTAACGCACGGCGGCGATGAAGGGGAGTGGCGGCGCGCGATGCGGTGGAAGGGAGCGCCGCGCGGCGTCAGCCGGGCGCGAGCGGGCGGGCGGTCGAGCGACCGGCGGTGAGCGTGGCCGTGTACCACTGGTAGGTGCTACGGAGGCCGTCGTGCAGCGGCGTGCGCGCCTGCCAGCCCAGGGCGGTGATGCGCGAGATATCGAGCAGCTTGCGGGGCGTTCCGTCGGGCCTGCTTGGGTCGAAGACGATCTGGCCGCGGTAGCCGACGATGTCGCGCACCATCTGGGCCAGCTCGGCGATGCTGACGTCGACGCCCGTGCCGACGTTCAGCAGCTCGTTGCCGTCGTAGGTTCGCATGAGGAAGACGGCGGCTTCGGCGAGGTCGTCGACGTGAAGGAACTCGCGCCGCGGCGTGCCCGTGCCCCAGACGACGACCCGCGGCGCGCCGCTGACGCGCGCCTCGTGAAAGCGGCGCAGCAGGGCGGCCAGCACGTGTGCGCGCTGCGGGTCGAAGTTGTCGTGCGGCCCGTACAGGTTCGTCGGCATCAGCCGCAGCGAGCGGAAGCCATGCTGCCGGTGATACGCGGCGCACTGCTCAAGCCCGGCGATCTTCGCGACGGCGTAGGCCGAGTTGGTCGGCTCCAGCGGACCGGTCAGCAGCGACTCCTCGCGGATCGGCTGCGGCGCCAGGCGCGGGTAGATGCACGACGAGCCCAGGAACAGCAGCTTGCGCACGCCAAAGCGGCACGCCGCGTCGATCACGTGTGCCTGGATCAGCAGGTTGTCGCGGATGAAGTCGGCGGGCTCGGCGCCGTTGGCCACGATCCCGCCGACGCGGGCCGCCGCCAGGAAGACGTATTCGGGCCGCTGGCGGTGAAAGAAGGCCTCGACGGCGGCGCGGTCCGTCAGGTCGAGCTGGGCGCGCGTGCGCGTGATCAGGTGCGCGAAGCCATCGTGCCGCAGCCGGCGCAGGATCGCCGAGCCCACGAGCCCGCCGTGGCCGGCGACGTAGATGCGCGCGGCAGGGTCCATGCCGGGATTATCGGCAGGGGGGCGGGCCGACTTGCGGCGGTGCGTTCTGGCGCGACGAATGCCACGGTCTCAGGGTGCGCCAGGCGCCTTTGACAGGAAGCCGACGCTGGAGGCGAAGCAGCGCTCGCGCAGCCGGTCGCGGGCAGCGGCGTCGCGCTCGTCCTCGCTGTGCAGGTCGTCGAGGTTGGCGCGGCAGCGCGGGCAACCGGCGGTGTCGACGTGGAAGCCGATGTACTGCGACCACTCGTCGTCGAGCGTACCGAGCAGCATGCGGCCGAGCGTGCTGCGCTTGAGGCACGAGACGCCTTCGTCGCGCCAGATGCGGGCCACGGTGCTGTCCTCGGCCAGGTCGGCCTCGCTCCAGTCGTGGGCCTCGGGGTCGGCCTGGGTCAACGTGCGCAGCCGCTCGAGCACGCGGAACTTGATCCCCGCGACCGCCGTCTCGCTCAGCCCCATGTCGGCGGCGACCTCCTTGTTCCGCAGGCCGAGCACGACCAGCATCTCGACCACGGTCAGCTCCTGGAAGCGGCGCTGCTCGCGACACTGCTCGACGAACGTGCGCAGGGCGCGCACCAGCGCCTTGCGCTGCGACGCCCGGGTCTCCTGCTGCGACAGGCGCCGGCTCGGCGTGTCGGCCGCGGTCCAGCGTTCCGCGCTCGACCCCTGATCGACCACATCCAGGCTCTGACGCTGGCCGCGGTCACCGGCGCGGCGGAAATGGTCGTGGAGCTTGTTCCGCAGAATCGCGAACAGGTAGGTCTCCAGCGAGCGGTCGCGATCGTAGCCGGGGAGGCTCCGCAGCAGGCCCAGGAACGTTTCCTGCACGATGTCCTCGGCGTCGCTCGGCTGCGCCAGCATGCGGCGGGCGAAGCTGAGCAGGCGGCCTTCGTAGCGATCGATGACTTCGCGCCAGGCGCGCGGATCGCCGGCCCGCACCGCGTCGATCAGGAACGAATCAGCATCGCCGCCGGCCATGGCTCCAAGCATACCGCTGGGGAGGCGGTTAACAAAGGATACCGGTGTCGCAGCGCGCGTTCCGCGCCATCCTCAAGAGCGCTATTGCGCCGCGGGCGCCGCTCAACGCCGGCCGGGCTTGCGCTCACCGGCCGGCTGCTCGCGCAGGCGCTGGAGCGCGGCCTCCAGAACCGGGTCGCGCTCGGCGGTGAAGTCATCCGGCCGGGCATCGAGCTTCACTTTCGGGGCGATGCCGACCGCGTCGATCGGCCGGCCGTCCGGGTCCATGTCGAGCCAGCGCGGCAGCGCGACCTTGATCCCGCACCCGGGCTCGATCAGCCGCGCGTTGCCGCTGGAGCCGGCGGTGCGGTCGCCGAGGGTGGTCACTTGCGGGCACTGGGCCAGCATCAGCACGAAGGACTCGGCGGAGCTCATGGTGCGCTGGCCGGTGAGCACGACGACGGGCGACTCGAAGCGCCATGGGCCGCGCGGCTCGCAGGCGCGTTCCAGCCGTTCGCCCAGGTCGGTGTGCGCCGGGCCGCTGCGGAACTGGTTGAGACTGTAGACGCGCCCGCGGTCGAGAAAGCGGCCGGCCATCTTCCGCGCCAGGAGCTCGTCGCCGCCGCCGTTGAAACGCAGGTCGACGATCAGGCTCCAGGCATCGTGGAGCTGCGCCAGCGCCTCGTCGAAGTGGTCGGGCAGGTTCTGGTCGCCCAGGCCTAGGACCGCGACGTAGCCGATGCCGTCGTCGGTCTTCGACCAGGCCAGGTCGCGCGAGGGCTGCTGAAGGTCCTTGAAGGCCGCGCGCAGCGCCTGGAAGCTGGCGTTCAACGGGCGCGGCCGATGAAACGAGGCGACGTGCTCGTCGCCGCAGCGCACCCAGACGTGCAGGTCCTCCAGTTTGGCCAGCATGTCGGCCAGCACCGCGGCCAGCTCGTAGCACGTGTGGGCGCCCTCGGCCAGCGGGGCGAAGCGCTTGCGCAGCGCCGCCCAGTCAACGTCTTCCTTGATCGCGAACATCGCGTACTCGCGGTCGAACGCCTCCCAGACCTCGTTGAACGCCTTCACGGCGCTTTCGCGGTCGACCGCGGTGTCGCGCGGCAGCGGCCGGCGCTCGAAGGCATCGACGTAAGAAACCGCCTTGCCGTCGCCAGGAACGTGGTAGAAGCGCCGCAATGGGTGAGGCGTATCGATGTCGGCAATGACCGTCCCGCGCGTCGGCACGACCGGCAGGCCATTGGCCTGCCACGAGGCGCTCATCTTCCACGCGGCGAGGCGCTTGCCGGCGCGCAGCCGCTCGGCGGGGCCGGGGCCGATCACCGTCCCGGGGGGGAACAGGCGCCCGACCTCCGCGGGGTGAAAGCGCAGCCACAGCGTGGCGATCTGGTCGCCGTCGCCGGCCTCGTGGCTGTCGATCAGGCCCGGCGCATCGGGGAACACAGCCGCCCAGAGCACGCTCGTGTCGTGCCGGCCAAACACGACCGTGCACGGCCCGATCATCAGCTTCAATTCCGTTCCGTGCTCGAACGCCAGGCGGCTCAGCCGCCAGACGTCCTGCTCGGTCGATACCCATTCGCGGCCGACGGGCTGCTCGGCGTAGTCCAGCGCGGCCGGGTAGCGCGACGCGAGGTCGATCTCCGCGCGGGCCGGCGCGGCGGAAGCGAGAAGCGTCACGGCAAGGGCCGGTGCGAGCCAGCCGGGCATTCGCCCGCGCCGCGCTCGTCCGCGGCCGGCGCATCGTGCAGGAACGGGGACGATCCACATGTGCCGGTCTCCTCGGCGCGGCGCGGGCAGCCTGCCTCTCGCCGAGGCCGCGCCTGCCCGGGCCGCCCTGGGCTGAGTCTATCGCAAGCGGTTGTCTCGGGCAGGCGGGCACGCCATGATTACCAGCGATGAGCGCCGAAGCCGGGCACGCGCTGTGGATGGAGGAGGCGATCGCGCAGGCTCGCGCCGGAATCTCGGCGGGCCAAGCGCCATTCGGCGCGGTGATCGTTCGACAACGGCCGGCGTCAGCGCCGGCCGCGGATCATTCCCTCGCCGGCGTGCCCGGCGATGCGGGGCGCGCCGTGGCGAGCGCTGAGCTCACTGCCGCGGCGCACAACGAAGTGTGGGCCCAGCGCGACCCGACGGCGCACGCCGAAGTGCTGGCGATCCGCCGGGCCGCCGCCGCGCTCGGGCGGATCGGCCTGTCCGGCTGCGTGATCTACACGACGTGCGAGCCGTGTCCGATGTGCGCGGCGGCGATTCACTGGGCTCGGCTCGACGCAGTCGTGTACGGCGCGGCCATCGCCGACGCGGAGCGGGCCGGCTTCAGCGAGCTGCGCGTTCCGGCGGCGGCGCTGTACACGCAAGGCGGCAGCCGCGTGCGCGTGATCGCGGGCGTTGCGGCGCAGCCGTGCGTGGCGCTGTTTGAGGAATGGCGGGCGCGCGGGCTCGGGCGGCCCTATTGATGCTCGAAGGCGGCGCTGAGACACCCGGCGGCGTCCCGCTTCGCTCTTCGCGCTTAGCCCTTCGTTCGTGGCCTGCACTCGTAGGCTGTGCTCGCCATTCGCGACTCGTCACTCCCCCCGTTCATCACGGGCAGCTTGTTCCGAAGGCGGCCAGCAGCACTCCCAGGTCGCCCTGGTCCACGTCGCCATCGCCGTCGATGTCCGCGAAGCATCCCGACACGCAGCCGAAGTCGGCGAGCAGCATCCCGAGATCGGGCTGGCCGATGCTGCCGTCGTTGTTGAGGTCGGGCGGGCACGGCGGCGCGGCGGAGGCGATCTTGAGCGTGTAATCGCCGCCCCAGCGCAGGGTGCGGTTCAGGCGGACGTAATAGTCGCCCGCGGGCAGGCTGAGCTGGATGTGCTCGACGCCGTTGGACTGGTTCGACATGGCAAGCTGCGCGAAGAAGTTGTTGTAGACGCGCAAGGCCAGGTCCATGTTGGCCTCGGCGTAGGTGACGTCGAAGGTGACGACGGCGGGGCCGGCCAGCGTGAATCGGAAGTAGTCCTCGAAATCAACGAGCCGCAGCGCGTAGGTGCCCACCGGGATCGGCTTGGCGCTGGCGAAGTCGTCGTTGTCCTCGTATTGATCGTCGGGGATGATCGCCGTCAGCCAGCTCGACACCGACGGGTAGGTCACGGAGAAGCGCCCGTACACGTTGTTGTAGTCGTTGGGGTTGTTGCAGCCCGGCTCGTTGTAGTAGCACACGCCGAAAAGCTGCCCCACAACCTGCCAGTTCGTGTTGAAGAGCGGCGAGCCGCTCGAACCGCCCTCGGTGACGCCGTCGTTCCAGTCGTTGTACACGTAGCGGCTGAGCGGCAGGCCGCCGCAGATCGGCTGCTGGGTCGTGGTGGCCCCGCTGGAGTAGCGCTTGAACGAGCCGCCGGGATGGTGGATGCCGCGCACCGTTCCGCTGACGCTGGCCGTGGTCCACCCGGCCATTCCCTGCCCCAGGTTCACGTCGTTGCTCAGGCGCATGAAGGAGAAGTCGGTGTTGCTCGAGTTCGCCAGCAGCGTGGCGCCCGCCGTGGTTCCGAAGAAGCTCGGCGAGCCGTTGCAGGTGTTGGTCTGGTATCTCCAGCGCACGCTCAGCGTGTTCGCCTCGGCCTGCGTGCTGATGCAGTGATTCGCCGTGAGGAAATACGCGGCGAAGGTGTTCTGATCCTGGTCCGCCAGCAGCGCTCCGGAGCAGACGTACGTCCCCTGGCCGCTCTGAAACACCATGCGCCCCACCGCGTCGCGCGCGTTGTTGTCCACCGTGCGGCACATGACGTCCACCTGGCACGGCAGCAGCGATACGCCGCCCTCGCCGACGGGCTCGCCCGTCCACGGGTCGCGATACAGATGCGCAACCTCCGCGATCTCGATCTGCACCGCGTGGCGCGTGCGCGCCGGGCCCTGGTACTCGATGAACGCCGCCTCGCCCGCAACGGGCGGGGCGGAGAAGAAGCCCTTGTACATCGGACCCAGTCCGTCGTAGGCCAGCAGCGCTTCGTCGTCGTGCATTCCGCCGATCACCAGCCGGCCGCCTTCCGGCAGGTCGAACCGGCTGAAGTTCAGGCCGACGCCGCCGGCGGCGAAGGCGCTCAGTCGCATTCGCCACAGGACGGAGCCGTCGGGGCGGTCGATCCACACGCCGTCGACCTGGGCGGAGATCGGACCGCCTTCGAGGTGGCGCACGACGCCGACGCGCAGCGGAATGCCGCCGGCGAGCTGGTCCCGGGCGTCCTCCGCCAGCAGTGTGGCGGCGTCGATCGCATCCAGGATGACCTCCGGCACGTCGTCCCACGCCGCGGGACTGGTCCGCGGATCGACGCTGAACTCTGGCGGTGGCGTCTCGCTGGGCAGGGTGGGGCCGCGCTCGCCGAAGGCTTCAACGACGGCGCCGACTCCTTGCTGCGCAGCCGGGTGTGCCGTTGACGCCGGCACCGAAACGAGCGCGGTGAGTCCTGCCAACGCGAGAGCGCGCGCAAAGAACGGCATCTCAACCTCCCTATTTGTGCTTGTGGCGGGCGCAGCCGGCGCTATGTCGCCGGTGCAGTCGCCTCGGAACGATGGCTCGCCTCTGGACGAGGCTTGGTCGAACGTCAGTTCCAGGATAGCGGAATCGCGGCCGAATCGCAAACGGACTCGCGCGTAATCTGACGGGTGGCGGCCGGCCCGGCACGCGGGAAGGATGCAGGGGCGAAGGTCAGGGGACCAGGGAAGCGAGGGCGCAAGCAGCGCGTCTCAGGATTACGCGGGCTGGGCGTCTCAGGCGGTGCGGAAGCGCGCCAGTCCGCCATCGCCGCGCACGCCCTTGACGACGGTCAGCCGGTGGAAGCGTTGCACGCAGCGCGCCAGGCGCTGGAGCACGGCGCGGCCGTCGACAGAGAGTTCGAGGCCGACGAATTGCAGGCCCAGGCACAGCGCGCCGTCGGGTGCGTGCCGCGCACCGCGATAGTACGCGTCCAGCAGCAGCGGGTCGCGCCCGTCGGGCAACTGGACCTCGACGCCGAGCGTCAGGTCCTCGCGCCAGTCGGGCGGGTTGGGCTCGTTGATGCGGAAGAGCGTGCCGCCGCAGGAGATATCAACGGCCTGTCCGCTGACGATCTGGAGCGAGCGCGTCTGGGCGGCCTGCCAGGCGGCGCACCCGCCGGGCCAGGCGCTGACGAGCAGGCTGGTGTCGGCGGGAACGGGAGTGCGGTGATAGGCGCGGCGCTGAAGCTCGGTGAGCGAGTCGGGCCAGCGGTAGCGCACCGCGGCGACGCTCTGCTGGTTGCCGACGACGAACTTGCCGCGGGCCTCGACCACGCTGGCGAACATGATCTTGCGGCTCTTGTGGCGGAAGCTGACGCCGACGTACTGGCCGGGGGCCAGCGGCGGCGGGGGCCGGTCGCCGGACTCGGTGTAGTCGAGGACGATGAACTTCCGCTGCGGATCGCGTTCGAGGAAGCGGCTCTTGAAGGTGAGCCACTGGTCGTCGCTCTGCACGGCGAGGACGGCGAGGGCGTTCTCGCGGACGCCGGCGTCCAGGACTTCCCAGGTTTCCTCGGGCGAGATGATGCGTCGGGGTTTCATGTCACCTGCCTGTGCCCGTGGCGTTCATGATTTCGTAAAGGACGGCCTGGAGCCGTTCCATGGTGCGTTGCTGCGCGCCGGTTCCGGCCGCGGGGGCGAACTCGATTCCGAGCGTGAGGAGCTGCTTGTCGGGCGTGAGCGCTCGGTTGCAGATCGAGCCGCCCAGCTCGAAGTTCTCGTCGTAGCCCGGCAGCTCGAAGCAGACGTTGACGTTCTCGCCGACCAGCAGCGGGTCGTCGTCCTTTGGCGCCGACATCGAGCAGGCGATGCCCTCGGCGCTGACGTCAGCCAGCAGCGCCGTGAACTGTGCCCGGCTCGACCCCGCCGGTTGCAGCCGCACCTGGGCCGCCGTCGGCACGCTGTAGCGCTCGAAGCGCCGCCGGTTGGCGACGTGGATCGTCGACGGCACGGCCAGCAGCAGGTAGACGGGCGAGCTGATGTCGGAGAGATCGAGCACGCAGCTCGAGAACAGGTAGTGCTGCCCGGACGCGGTCATCCGCACCTCGCAGAACATCCCGATCAGGCCCGCGGGCAGCTCCGATTCCCGCTGCTCGATGCGCACGCTCAGCAGGTTGCCCTCGCGCCCGTCGACCGTCCCATGCAGCGGCGCCTCGGCTCGCTCGCCGCGCGGCTCGATCACCACGGCCACCCGCCCGCGCACGGCCTGCTCGAGCACGCGGCCCGACTGTCGCGGCGTCATCTCCAAAGCGATATCCATGCGTCATGTACTCCCGCTAAGAAACGACCAATGACGCGTTCTCGGCCCTTGGCGCAGGCCGCTGTGGATCGAAAGGCTTGGCCGTGGTGGAGCTGGCGCTGGACATGGGCTCGTTTCCTCGTTCGAAAAGCACCGGTCTCTCTTCGTCCTGCCTGCCTTCGGACTTCATCGCGACGGTCCGCGCCGCGCCGCCTGTTTCCAGACCGAACTCTCGTTGCCCGGCGGCCATTCTCTGCGGACCTGCACGACTTGGTTCCGGCGTGCTGGTCCCTAAACTGCCAGGCCTCCATCGCCGGCGCCTTCGTACGGCGTCACCTCGTAGGGTTCGTAACGAACCCGGCGCGGGCAAGGCGGTTCCCGACCCAAAGGATGAGGCGCCGGTAAAAACGGGCCGAGGCGCGGTCGCTCGAGGTTCGACGTAGCGGGTTAGGGACAATTCCCATTCACCCACGCGCGGCGCTGAAGTCTCATTGCCGGACGGGCGCGCCGCGTTATCGGGTCGCGCGTTGGCAATGGCAGTGCGGGAACTTCGACGTCCCGGGCGAGTCCAAGGCAGGTGAAGCGAGAAGGAGTCACCCAACCATGACGCGGATTCTTCTGTCGATGCTGGCGCTGAGCGGGGCCCTGGGGGCGGCGGCGGACGCCCTGGGCCGGATCAAGCTGGTCACGCTGCCGGTGCGCGAGCGCGTGGAGATCCAACTGGATCACGAGCGCGCGACGCTGGTGGAGGAGGAGCGGATCGTGCCGCTGGTGCAGGGGCTGAACCAGGTGGACTTCTCGTGGGCGAACACCGCCATCGACCCGGAGACGATCGTGTTCCGCGTCGTCGGCGAGGACGACAAGGGGCTTGATCCGCGCGTGCTGGCGGTGAGCTACCCGCCCGACGAGCCGGCGCTGGTGTGGACGGTGGCGTCGCGCGGCTCCGGCGGAGCGCGGGTACGCATCAGCTACATTCTCGGCGGCCTGACGCGCAGCTTCAGCTACCGCGCCGTGGCGGCGCGCGACGAGCGCACCCTCGCGCTCGAGCAGTACATGAAGATCAACAACGCGGCGAACGAGACTTTCGGGGCGAGCCGGATCTGGGCCGGGTTTGGCAAGCAGTTCCTGCGGCCGATCGGCGTGAACGAGCAGCGCGAGGTGCAGATGGAGCGCTTCGCCGACGTGCCGGTGCGCAAGACGTACACGTGCGACGTGGTCGAGTTCGGCTACCTCGACCGGCCGCAGAACAAGCTGCGGGTGCCGATGCACTACGTGCTGCTCAACAGCCAGGAAGGCGGGCTCGGACGCGCGGCGCTGCCCGCCGGAAAGGTGCGCGTCTTCCAGGACGACGGGCAAGGCGGGCGGGCGTTCATCGGCGAGGACTGGGGCCGGCACACGCCGCTCGACGACGAGCTGCGCCTGTACGTCGGAGTGGCGCAAGACGTGGTCGTGCGGCGCACGATCGACCGCAACACGCGCAAGGCGCGCAGCGGCGACCTGTTCGACCTGGACGTCGTGCTCAAGTACGAGATCGAGAACTTCAAGAGCAGCCCGGTCACGCTCGACGTGGTCGAGGACGTCAACGCGCTGCTGGCCGAGCTGATGGGCCAGCAGCCGCGCGAGGCCCAGTGGGAGCTCGGCGACGAGACGACCTTTCCCGGCGGGGCCGACGCCCAGGGCACGGGCGCCCGGCGCGTACTGCTGCACGCACCGCTGCCGCCGCGCGCGGACACCGGCGCGGTCGAGAAGGCTGTGCACAAGCTGCACCTGCGCATCCGCAATTTGTGGTAGGGCGTTCCGGCCGCGGGCGGCGACGCAGAACTCGAACGAAGGAGCCTAAGGACCATGCCTTCGATCCGGCAAACAAGCGAACGATTGCGGCGCTGGCTTTGCGCGGCCATGCTGCCGCCGGCCGGCGCGGCGGCGCTGGCCGCCGGCGTGGGTAACGTCGACCTGGCGACGGTGCCGCCGCGCGAGGGCGTGCAACTGACGATCTACAACAGCGAAGACCTGACGCTGGTGCGCGAGACGCGGCGCCTGAGCTTCAAGCCGGGCGACAACCCGCTGCAATTCAGTTGGGCGGGCACGCTGATCGACCCGACGTCGGTGGAGCTGCGGTTCCGCTCGAGCGCCGACAAGCTGGAGCTCATCGACACGGTCTTTCCGCTCGACCGCGCCCAGGTGCTGTACTGGAACGTGGCCAGCACGCTCGACGGCGACGCGCTGGTGGAGATCAGCTACTTCACCTCGGGGATCTCCTGGGCCGCCGATTACGTCTGCATCGCCGCCGCGGACGAGCGCACGATGCGCGTCGAGAACTACGTGCGCATCACGAACAACTCGGGAGAGGAGTACGAGGACGCGCAGGTGCGGCTGGTCGTCGGGACGATCAACCTGGTCGAGAAGATCGCCATGCTGGCGCAGGTCCCGGCCAGCGAAGTGCTCCGCATGGACGCCAACCTGCGCGAGAACTTCCGCCGCCGCGCGGCCCGCGGCATCATGGAGCGCAGCAGCCCCGGCATGCCGGCCGGCGGGGGCGCCGGCGAGTTCGACGAGCTCAAGCAGGTCTTCAAGGAAGGGCTCAGCGAGTACTTCATCTACACGATCGAAGGCGCGGAGACGATTCCGAACGGCTGGTCCAAGCGGCTGCGCAGCCTCGAAGCCGCCGGCGTGCCTTGCCGCGTCGAGTATCGCTACCGCCCGGAGCAGTACGGCGACCAGCTTGTGCGGATGCTGCTGCTCACGAACGACGCCGCGTCCGGGCTCGGCACGACGCCGCTGCCCGACGGCACGGCGAAGGTCTTCCGCGCGAACGAGCGTGGGGGGCTGTCGTTCGTGGCCATTCACGCGCTGCGCTACGTGCCGATCGGCGACAAGATCGAGCTGAACCTGGGGGTCGACCCGGAGGTGAAGTTCGAGCTGGCGCCGAAGCGCGTCTTCCGCGACAACATCTGGCTCCAACTGCACGGCGCCAACACCTACGTGCGCATGGACGACGGCAACCTGAAAGTCGACCTCCGGGCGTCCGTCGCCGGGTGGGACGAGCACGTCAACTGGGAGCAGCGCATCCGCAACTACCGCGACGGGCCGATCGAGCTCGAGATCCGCCGGCCGTTCGAGGGCGACGTGGTCTTTCGCAGCGCGCTGGGCGCCCGCCGGCACGACTACCGCACGATCGAGTACCGGGCCGTCGCCGCGGGGGGCGAGAAGCTGGTCCTGGGCTACGAGACGATCACGCGCCACGGCCGCAACGCGCAGGGGAACGAAGTCGTGCTGGAGGAGCTGCCCTGATCCCGGTGCCTGATCCCGGTTCGGTTTCCCTGATGCCTCACACGTTGAACTTGATCAGCATCACGTCGCCGTCGGCGACGACGTAGCTCTTGGGCTCCTGGCGGACCTTGCCGTGCGCCTTGGCCTCGCGCATCGACCCCGCCGCCCGCAGGTCCTCGTACGAGACGGTCTCGGCGCGGATGAATCCGCGCGCCAGGTCGGTGTGGATCTTGCCGGCCGCCTCCACCGCCGTCGCACCCTTGGGGATCGCCCAGGCGCGGACCTCCTCCTCGCCGGCCGTGAGGAAGAAGATCATGCCGAGCGCGTCGAAGCAGGCCCGCACGATGCGGTCGCGCGCCAGGGCCGCGATGCCGTACTCGGCCATGAACGCCGGCCGGTCCGCCGCATCGACCTGCATGATCTCCGCCTCCAGCGTCGCGCAGACGCTGAAGACTTCGAAGGCGCCGGGGTCGGCGAGCGGCGGCGGCGAGCCCAGGCGGTCTTCGCCGACGTTGACGACAGCGACGTAGCGCTTCTGCGTCAGGAAGCCGAAGCTGCGGAGCATGCGCTCCTCGTCGCCGGGCTGGATGACGCCCGCCAGGGGGCGCTCGGCTTCGAGGCACGCGCGGCAGCGCCGCAGCAGCTCGAGCTCGTGCTTCTGCTGGTCGCGCTCCTTGCTGGGCTTGACGATGGCCTTTTCCAGCTTCTCCACGCGGTTGTCGCAGATCACCAGGTCGGCCAGCAACATCTCCTCGCGCAGGAGTTGCAGGTCGCCCGCCGGGTCGATCCGGCCCTTGTGCAGCGGGACGGCGGCGGACTCGAAGCCGCGCAGCACGAGCAGCAGCACGTCGGCCTGGCGCAGCGCGGGCAGGTGGCGCGTCAGCCCGGCCTTGTCCGATTCGCCCTCCAGGCTGCCGGGCAGGTCGACGAACTCCATGGTCGCTTCGGTGCGCTTCTTCGGCTGATAGACCTGCTCCAGCCAGTCGAGTCGCGGCTCCGGAATGCGGACGGCGGCGAGCGTCTCGTCGGAGAGCTTAAGGTGGTCGCGCGCCAGGCCCGATATCGCTGTAAAAAGCGTAGTCTTGCCGCTGAACGGGAACCCGACGATCGCCACTCGCATGAATTCGCACCCCCGATGTCCGCGGCGCGGTCCCGGCGACGGCGGCAGCCAGACCGGACCCCGAAACGGCTATACTAGTCGCCGGACGAATGACCGGACAGCGGCCCAGAGCGGCCCAGGGAGGAATGGCGTGAGGGCAGGACTGGTGAAACGCGTGCGAGGCTGCGTGACGGCGGGGCTGGCGGCGCTGCTGGCGCTGGCTGCGCCGGGCTGCGGGCAGCGGCTCTTTCCGGACGCGGCGGACCCGGTGTTGCGTGATGTGAACGCGATCGTCAGCAACGCCAATCTCACCGGGCAGGAGAAGCGCGAGCGGCTCGAGGAGCTCGGGCTCGACGCGCTCATCATCAACGCCCTGCTGCGCGACACGCGCACCGCCAACCAGTTCGGCGGGACGCTGCGCACGGCGTACGACAAGGTCTCGGGCGGCCGGCTGACGCAGCTCAGCGCCGACGAGATCCAGATTTTCGCCGACGCGGCCCGGGAGGTGTCGGGCGGGCCGTCGTTCAACCTGACGGACGAGCAGGCGCAGGCCATCGTCGTGGTGCTGGGAGCGAACAACCTGAACACCAAGGCGCAGGTCGAGGCGTTTCTTGACGACTCCGTGAATGAGGTGCCCGCGACCGTGCCGGCCAACGCGCTCAAGGAGCTCTTCGTCGACTTCGACCCGGACGAGGTGCTCGACCAACTGCCCTGAGCCCGCGCCCCGCGCCGCGTCCGCCTGCCCGCCAGCGCGGTCCGCGTCGCTGCAAACGGCATATCACCGCTCGCGGGCTTGCCCTTCGGCATCGGTCCGGCGTTTAATCAGGGGGTGGCTGCGTCGCCGCCGGCCGTCCTGTGCGGCCGTGTGCCGGCGCATGCAGATGCACCGCCTTTCGCGGTCCATGGGCAGGAGCGTCGATTGTTCTCCGGCATCGTCGAAGGCGTTGGCAGCGTGGCCGCGATCGACCTGAGCGGCGCGGGCGGCGCGCGCCTGGGCCTCGAGATGGCCGGACTCCACGACGGCCTGACGCCCGGCGCGAGCGTCGCGGTCAACGGCGTCTGCCTGACGGTGGTCGAGTGCCTTCCGCCTCGCTGCACATTCGACGTCGTTCCCGAGACGCTCCGGCGCACGAACCTCGGGGCGCTGCGCCCGGGCGACCGCGTCAACCTGGAGCGCTCGCTGCGGCTGGGCGACCGCATCGACGGGCACTTCGTGCAGGGACACGTCGAGGGAGTGGGTACCGTCCGGCGGGTCGAGCGCGGCGGGGGCGAGTGGCTCGTGTGGACGCGCGCCCCGGCCGAGCTGCTGCCGTGCATCGTGCACAAGGGCTCGATTGCCATCGACGGCACAAGCCTCACGGTCGCGGAGGTGCGCGGCGACGAGTTCGCCGTGGCGCTGATTCCCACGACGCTGGAGCGCACGACGCTCGGGCGCCTCGCGCCCGGGGCGGCGGTGAACCTCGAAACCGACATCATCGCCCGGCAGGTCGTGCGGCACCTTCAGCGGCTGGCGGCGGACGGGGGCGACGCCGGGCTCAGGCTTGAGCAATTCCGGACAGCGGGTTTCCGATGAGTGCGGCGTCGACCGGCAATCCGTCGAAGCCGCTGATCGGGGTGACGGTTGGGGACCCGCTGGGGGTCGGGCCGGAGGTGGTGGTCAAGGCGCTTCAGGATCCGGAGCTGCGCAGCCGGGCGCGCTTCATCATTCTCGGCTTGCAGGACGCGCTCGAGCTGGCCGCGGACCAGGCCGAGATCGCGCCCTTCTGGTGGCGCGAGCCGTTCGACGGCAATCCGCGCGTCGGCACGGGCGTGCTGCTGGCGGATTTCGACGATCTGCCGGCGTTGCGGATCAACGGCCGCCGCGGGCCGGACGAGTTGTCGGGCCAGGCCTCGTTCCGCTTCGTCGACGCCGGCATCGAGCTGCTGCGCAGCCGCGCGATCGACGCGCTGGTCACGGCGCCGATCTGCAAGGAAAGCTGGGAGCTGGCCCGGCAGCGCTACCGCGGCCACACGGACCTGCTGGCGCGGCGTTTCGACGCGCGGCGGGTCACGATGGCCTTCGTCGCGGGCCGATTGCGCGTCGCGCTGGCCAGCGATCACGTTCCGCTCTTCGAGCTGCGCCACCAGTTCACGATCGGCCTCGTGCATCAGCCGATCGACCTGCTCGATCGCGCCCTGCGCGAGTGGTTCGGGATCGAGCGGCCGCACATCGGCGTCCTGGGGCTGAATCCGCACGCGGGCGAGGGCGGCCTGCTGGGCGACGAGGAGCGGCGCATCATCGAGCCGGCGCTGACGATGGCCCGCGACAGCGGCCTGCTGGTCACGGGTCCGCTGCCGCCCGACACCGCGTTCACGCCCGACGTGGCCAGCCGTTTCGACGGACTTGTCGCGATGTATCACGACCAGGGGTTGATCCCGGTGAAGTTGCAGGCGTTTCACAGCGCGGTGAATGTGACCCTCGGCCTGCCGGTGATCCGCACCAGCCCCGACCACGGCACGGCCTTCGACATCGCGGGAAAGAACAAGGCCAACCCGGGCAGCATGATCCAGGCCATTCGACTCGCGATCGACCTGACACTTGCCCGTTCCGAGCCGCGACCGTGAGGAAGCGGTTGGGCCGCAGCGCCGCTGGCCTGTTCCCACGGCGCGCCCTTGCGGCGGATGTTCCGCATCAGGTTTTCGGATGGAAGCGCGCGATCACTTCTTTCAATAGGTCGGGGCGGGCGAGGCCGCGGAGGGACCGGGAGACGTGGCGGCCTGCGTCGTCTGCAAGCGCGCCCCTTGGCCCTGGCCCAGAACGGCCAGGGCGCTCATCAGAGCGGCCGTCAGCACGATCAGCAGTGAAACGCCGCTACCAACGCCGCGGTATGACGACCCGTCGCGCAGCGTCAGCCACCAGCCGCACAAGAGGCCGACGGCCATGACCAGGGGCCAGGTGTGCAGCATGTCAACGGACATGGCTGGTCTCGCGCGTCAGAACGCGTTGTTGATGCTCTGGTAGGGTCCGGTGACCCAGTTGCCGTGCACTGTGATGCCGATGATCGCGACCACGATGATCAACGCCACGAGCACCGCGTACTCGGTCGCCGTTACGCCCTGTTCCTCGTTCAGGAAGCGTTCGATTGCCTGGATCGCGTGTCTCACGGCCCGCTCCTTGCTGAGTGTGCTCCCGACTAAAGGCAAGTGTGGCAATCGTCGCGCGTCGCGGCAAACTGGCGAGGCCGGTTTCGTGCGCCGGCGCAGGCCGCCCGCCGCGCTCGCGGCTCAAACGTTCCCGGACGCGCGCTGCGGCTGGCGTCAGGACGGCGCCTGGGGCTTGCCGGGGCGGCTTCCATCGGACATCTCGCGGTCGCGCGATCACCGCCTATAATCTGCGAACCGGGCCGCAAAGGTGCAGGTTGGGCGCGGGCCCACGCGCCGGAAAGCAAGGAAAGGACCAGCATGCAGGTTCAGCGCAAAGTATCGCTCGTTGTCGTCTCGATCCACGTTGCCGCGGCCGCCCTGGCCGCCGAGAAGACCTTCGACTTCAAGGATCCGAAGGGCGTCAACGCGATGACGTTCGAGCTCGATTCGGTGCTCGAGCCGATCATGGGGCTGGCGAAGGGAATATCGGGCGAAGTCCGGCTCGATCCGGCCAACCCAAAGGCGACGCGCGGCCGAATCGCCGTCGACGCCTCCAGCGTTGTCTGCTCGAACCAGCGCATGACCGAAGTGCTGCACGGCGGCGACTGGCTGAACGTCGCCGAGCACGGCAAGGTCGAGTTCGTGATCAAGGACGTGGCGGAGGCGCGGGCGATGCGCGAGAACGCCTGGGAGCTCACGCTGGTCGGCGAGTTCACGTGCAAAGGCCAGACGCGGCCGGTGACGATCAAGGCCAGGGCCGACTACCTGCCCGGCAAAGCCGGCAGCCGCCTGCGCGGCGCCGAGGGCGACCTGCTCGTGCTGCGGGCGGCGTTCGAGATCAAGCGCACGGACTTCGGCATCAAGCCCGACCAGAGCACGGATGTCGTCGCTGACGAGATCCAGATACGGGCGTCGATCGTCGGGATGTCGAAATAGCGGTCGAAGAGGGGCGGGCGGCGCCGGCGATTTCGATGGGCGTCAGCGCGGGGTCGCGGGGGCCGGGGCCGGGACACCGCCTGGCGCGGGATCGAGCGGCGCCAGGGGCTGCACGGTCTCTTCGAAGCCGCGCGGCGTCTCGATCTTGAAGACGCTGGCGGACAGGCCGTGGTTCAGGCGCGCGTTGGTGAACGTGACGGTGATGTCGGCGTCGAGCTGCCCGGTAGGCTTGAGCTTCCCGGCCCGCACCTTTACGGGCAGGCCGGCCTCGGGTCCCTCGCGCGCGATCCAGAAGTGCACGTAGCGGTACGTCTCTGCGGTGCGTGTGCCTTCGCGCGGCGTGAGCTTCAGGTGGTCGGTGTTCGGCGGGTCGTCCGGCGCCGGGTCGATGCGCGCCACGTCGAACTCTTGCAGGATCGACTGCTTGCTCTGCCCGAAAGGCACGGGGAACGGGCCCTGCCCCAGCTTGAACGGGTCGAGCGGGTCGTTGGGCTCGCGCACCTGCGTGCGCTCGATGCTGCGCCGCTCCTCATCGAGCTTGACGTACCACACGCCGTCGAACAGGTGCTGCTCGGCGACGTTCTTCGACGTGTCGCCGATGATCCGCCGGGCGAAGCGGAGCAGGAACCGCGCCACCGGCCGCTCCTGCTTGTAGAAGATCTCGCCGACGCGGATCACGTCGTCTTCCGGGTCGTCGGTCAGGTAGTGCAGCCGCCAGCGCACCTCGGCCTGGAGACTCTCGATCTGCCGCTGCTCCAACCGCATCAGGATCTTGTCGATCACCGGGTCGAGCGGCGCCGCCGCGTCCGTCGCCGCCGCGGGCCGCGTGGGCGCGTCCTGCGCCAGCGGCAGGGCCAGGCCGCCGCCGCCCAAGACGGCCAGCAGGCCGACGGTTATCATGCGACCCACGTGACCTTCCCAACCGCCATGGAGCATGTGCGTCCCTCGTCGGCGAGCGCATCTGGGAGCATTCTAGCGCATGCTCCGCCGGGCGGCAGCCCTGCCAGCCTGTATTCGCGGCCGGCGGCGCATTCTTCGGCCCGGCGCGTCCCGGGGAGCATCGCCGCGAGGGTCGGGCGGTGAGCATCCTGCTTGACATGGTCTACCTGGCGCTGCTGGCGGTCGCGTGGCCGCTGCTGCTCTATCGCCGCTGGCGCCGCGGCCCCGGGAGCCTCAGTCTGCGCGAGCGGCTCGGAAACGCCCCGGTCCGCCCCGTCTCCGCCAAGTGCGTCTGGCTGCACGCCGTCTCGCTCGGCGAGGTCAACGCGACGCGAACGCTGGTGGAGGAGCTGCGCCGGCGCTCGCCGGAGACCGTGATCGCGGTGAGCGCGACCACGCAGACGGGCCTCGAACGCGCCAGGGCGCTCTATCCGAAACTTACGGTCTTCCGCTTTCCGCTCGACTTGTCATTCATCGTCCGCCGCGCCATGCGGCGGATTCGCCCCTCCGTCATCGTCCTGATGGAGCTCGAAGTCTGGCCGAACCTGGTCGAGGTCGCGAGCCGTCACGGCGTGCCGGTCATCATCGCCAACGGGCGCGTCACGCACGAGAAGAGCGTGCGGTGCTTCAACTGGCCCCTGCTGCGCCAGGTCTCCCGCCGGATGTTCAGCAAGCTGCGCTGGGTCGGGGCGCAGGACGAGACGTACGCGCGGCGGTTCTCCGGCCTGGGCGTGCCGCCGGAGCGCATCGAGATCACCGGCTCGCTCAAGTATGACGCGGCCGACGTCGCCGACTGGATCGAGGGGCAGGAAGCCCTTGCCGACGAGACAGGCATCAACCGCAGGCGGCCACTGTGGGTCTGCGGCAGCACCGGTCCGGGCGAGGAGGCGGCGGTGCTGGACGCGTATTCGGAGCTGCTCAGGTCGCACCCGGAGCTGCAACTGGCGATCGTCCCGCGCAAGCCGGAGCGCTTCGACGAGGTCGCCGCATTGATCGTGCAGCGCGGCTTCGCGTGCCTGCGGCGCAGCGGCGGGCCACCGGTGGTGCCGAGCACGGCGGAGCCGCGGCCGGTGTTCCTGGGCGACACGATGGGGGAGCTGCGTCGGTTCTACGGGCTGGCAACGGTGGTGTTCGTGGGACGGACGCTGGCGCCGATGGGGGGTTCGGACGTGATGGAAGTGGCCGGGCTGGCGCGGGCGATGGTGCTGGGGCCGCACACCGAGAACTTTGCCGAGGCGACGGCGCTGCTGCGGGCGGAGGGTGGGTGCGTGGAGGTATCGCGGGCCGAGGAGCTGGCGGGTGCGGTGCGGCGGCTGCTGGAAGACGCGGCTGGCCGCGAGCGCATCGGGCAGGCGGCGCGCCGGGCGATCGTGCGGCGGCGTGGCGCGACGGGCCGCACGGTGGAGCGCATCATCGCGTTGATCGAGGACGCCTGAGCCGGCGCCGCACCGGCTGGCGCCGTCCGCGGCGCGTTCAGACGTCGGGTTCGCAGGTGACGGTAAGCTTGTAGGTTGCGAACTGCTCGCAGTAGAGCTCGGCGCGTTCCTTGCTGGTGACGAGCAGCACGGCCTGGCCGGTCTCGTGAGCCTCGACCGTCTTTGAGACGGCCTCGGCCTCCTTCAGGGGCGTCAGCCGGAGGATCGTGAGGATCACGTGCTCGAACGAGTTCACGTCGTCGTTGTGCAGCACGACCTTGTATGGCGGCAGCGTGTGCTGCTTCTGCCGCGCCTCGGGTAGCGTGGGCGTCGTCGTTTCTGGCATGGGGCGCCTCGCGCGTCGGGTCGCCGCCGGCTGCTGAGGCACAAGCCGACGGACACGCACCGCCTATCATGTTAACCGCTGGCGCCCGAGCGGCGCGCGAGTTGCATGCGGGGCGGCGCGTGAGTAGCCTTAGGGGGGCTGGTTGGCGGGCGGCATTGAAGAGCGAGCGCCGTCGGCCAACGGGCGAAACAGCCTGCGAGGAGTCAACCATGTTCAGGCAGATGTGCGCCATCACCGTCTTCCTGTGCGTCGCCGCGGGGCTGGCCCGCGGGCAGATTCAGCCGCGGCAAGCGAACTTTCCGGAGCTGCGCGACGAGGCGAAGCTGCGCTACCTGTCGCAGCAGCTCGACCTGACGCCGGAGCAGGCGAAGCAGGTGGACGGTTTGCTGGAGGTCTACGCGGAGAGCGTCAAGAGCCACAACGAGCGGGTGCGCAACAATGTCGATCGCCTGCGCTCGATGTACGCGGAGATGGAGGAGGCCAGCAAGTCGGGCAACAAGGAGCGCGCCGAGCAGTTGCGCCAGGAAATCCAGGACTTCGCCACCAACCGCGTCTCGGAAGAGGAATTCGCCACGAATCTCGCCGCGCTGCTCACCTCCGAGCAGAAGACGCTGCTCGAACAGGCCCGGGCGCGCCTGGCGCGCAACCCCTCCGGCGAGCTGCGGCCGGTAGACGTCTTCGCCGTGGCGAATCAGCTCGCCACCCGCGACGAGCAGCGCTCGCGGCTTGAGCGGCTGCGCGTCGAGTTCCGCACGGAGGTCAACAATGCCCGGAGCTTCACGCGCCAGGACCGCGACCGCTACCTGAGCGCCCTGGTCCACGACGTGCGCGCCGTGCTCGACGAGAAGCAGGCGGCGGCCTTCGTCGCCCGCATGCAGAGAATGGCCCTGCCCGCACAGCACCTGACGCCGGACGGCGTCGCCACCGAGGGCGCGCCGTCGGGCGGATGAACCGCTCGTTGCCGTCGAGGTGGGTTTGCAGGCCGTTCGGCGCAACCGCTTCCTTACGGGCGCGGCTCGGATCACGTCTCTTGCGACCGGGCCTGGAAGAGGCCGGGCTGAGGACAGCCCGGCCCAGACGTGGCGCGCACGCGCGCGGCTGGGATCGCGCGGCTGGGATCGCGCGGCTCGCGTTCAACCTCTCATGGCCAGACGCCGCTGAACACCTCGGTCGCCGGCCCGGTCTTGAAGACGTGGCCGGCCGGCGCGTTCCACTCGAGCCGCAGCTCGCCGCCGGGGAGCTCGGCGGTGATGCGCGGCTGGGCACGGCCGCTCAGCACGCCGGCGACGCAGACGGCGCAGGCGCCGGTTCCGCAGGCCTGAGTGGCGCCGGCGCCGCGCTCCCAGGTGAGCATCCGCACGCGGTCGGGCGCGAGCACCTGGGCGAAGTGCGCGTTGACACGCTCGGGAAAGATCACGTGCCGCTCGATCTTCGGCCCAAGCTCGCGCAGCGGCACGGCGGCCAGGTCGTCGACGAAGACGACCGCGTGGGGGTTGCCCATCGAGACGCAGGTCATGTGCAGCTCAAGACCATCGACATCCACGAGCGCATCCACCGCGCGCTCGCCGGGCAGGCGCACGGGTATCTGCGACGGAGCCAGCAGCGGCGGGCCCATGTCGACGCGCACGAGGCTGACGCGCCCTGCGGCGTCGAGCGTGAGCTCGAGCGTCAGCACGCCGCGGTCGGTCTCGACGCGCAGCGGGTTCACGCGGGCCAGGCTGTGCTCGTAGGCCAGCTTCGCGACGCAGCGGATGCCGTTGCCGCACATCTGGGCCCGCGAGCCGTCGGCGTTGAACATGATCATGCGCACGTCGGCGTCGGGGGCGGTCGGCGGGGCGACGAGGATCAGTCCGTCGCTTCCCACGCCGCGATGGCGGTCGCTGATGCGCGGGGCGAGCGCGGCGGGGTCGTCGAGGCGCTGATCGAACAGGCTGACATAGACGTAGTCGTTGCCAAGCCCGTGCATCTTGACGAATCTGATCGGCATGAGCGTTTTCCGGGTGCGGCGGCCGGCTGGCTGGGGCGCCCTCAGCGCTGCCGCATCCAGGTTTCGAGGGCCGACTTCCGGAACCAGTAACCGCCGGGGCGCGCGAAGCCGCGCGTGACCAGGGGGTCGGTTGCGCCGATCAGCACGCGCACGAGCTCGTCGCCGCGGCCGCTGCCGAAGAATCCCTCCTCGCGGAAGAGGGGTGGGCGGGGCGCGGGGGGGAGCGTGAAGCCCGCGCCGGCGATGGCGTCGCGCGCCAGAATGGCGAAGCGGTCGCGGGCCATGCGGTTCGACAGGCTGATGATGATCTCCTGACCCTCGCCGGGGCCGACGACGCCGACGCCGTCGTTGCGGATGCGGTTGAAGGCGACGTCGATGTCGCCCTGGCCGAGCAGGTCGGGGATGGGGACGTTGCGGTCGAGCTGGGCCTGGTCGAGGAAGCTGCGCATGGCCTCGGTGACGCGCTCGCCGGGCAGCACGCCGCGCTGGGCGCCGCTGATGCGGTTGAGGGCCTGAACGAGGCCGCGGTCGAGGAGGCCGATCTCGCAGCGCTCGGTGCCGCGTTCATAGAACATGTAGAAGTTCCAGGTGCCGCGTTTCGACAGCGTGTAGGTCGGGTTCGAGACCGAAAAGTCGCTCTTGAGGCCGCCCTCGGCGACGCCAGCCCGGATCCGCCCATAGCCCAGCGCCATGCCGACGCGCTTGGTCTCCGGCGTCTTGTAGGCCTCGCTGATCGCGGTCTTGCCGACCGGGTCGAGCAGTACCGCGGTGTAGGGCGGCTCGTCTCCGACCTGGAGCTTCACCGACGACCGCACCCCGGTCCGCACCTGCGTGCCCTCCGGGTACTCGTCGCCGACCGCGCAGCGCTTCCACTCCGTCGTGCCCGGCGCCAGGTACTGAACGTCGCCGAACGCGTCGATCACCCGCGCCACGATCGGCTGCGCGTCCACCGGGCGCGACGCCGCGACGCCCGTCTCAGCCGCCGCCGGCGGAGGCTCGCTCGGCGGCGCCTGGCCGTGGACCGCGAGCGGGCCAGCGAGGAGCATCCCCGTGGCCAGCAACGCCGCACGCTGCATTCCACCGTCCCGTCGCATGGTGTTCATCGCTCAGCCGTCCACCTTGTTGGGCGCCACGACCGGCAGCGCCACGCCGGAGCCGCCGGGCGTCTGGGGCTCCGGCGGGCTGAAGAAGTCATCGTCCTGGTCCTCATAATACAGCTCATCGTAGTCGACGGCGTCGCAGCTCTTGCGCAGCAAGGTGTACATGGCGGTACTGCCGCAGGCGTAGAAGCTGACGACGAACGCGCCGAGCAGCCCGACGACAAGGAAGACCCAGAATCGCAGGAGCAGGCAGGCGAGCCCCTCGGAGAGGCTCAGCGGCGCGGTGGCGAACTCGCCCCAGAACGGCGTGCCGCCGACGGTCGGGAGCAGCGAGAGCTCGCTCCAGGCGGGCATGCGCCAGAGCGCATCGAGCCGCGGGATGGTGTCGGTGGCGGCGCTGCTCCAGGCGCCGAACCAGCTCATTCCGGCGGCGGTCGCCGCGTGCGCGAACTTCAGCGTCAGCAGCGCGAGCAGGCGCATGACGCAGAACGACACGGCGCCGTACACCAGCAGTACCAGCGAATAGAAGCCGACGTGCCAGCCGCGCTGGAAGACGTAGCCGACGGCGTGCTGTGCGGCGTCGAAACCGTCCGACCCCTCGACGGCGATCGTCGGCCACACGAGGTGGTAGCCCATCACGGCCAGGATGAGGATGGCGGCCAGCGCGGCGCCGCCGAGAATCGCCAGGAAGTAGAACAGCCCGGCCAGCACGCTGCCGACCCACGGCAGGGCTCCAACCAGTCCGCCGAGCCACATCAGCAGCGCGACCAGGAACGCGCCAGCGACAGGCGTCGCCACCGCCAGCACGCACCCGGCCAGCTTTTGCCTCGAGAACGTGAGCAGCACCGGGAGCGCCGGCGTCTCGCCGCGCACCGCGAGGATCGCCGCGCCGCGGCAAATCGCGGTTCCGAACAGCGTGAAGATCAGGAGATGCAGCGCACCGTAGAGGATGGCATAGAACGGGCGCTGCGTGACCAGCCAGACGACGCCGCTGGCCGCCGACGTGAGCCCCCCGAGCAGCGACGGCTCGCGCGACAGACCCGGCCCGCCATAGCCCAGGCGGCCCCGGACCACCCCCTGCACGGCGGCGGCGAAACAGTCCATCTCGTAGGCCAGCAGGGTGATGAACACGCCTTTCGGCGCGCTTTCGTGAACGCGCGTCACCGCCTCGGCCCGGCCGACCGTCTGGGTGAGCAACTGCTTGGTGGCGTCATCGGCCGCCGGCACCGCGTTCAGAAGGAAGGGCAGCGCGATGCTCTGCTCGACGGCGGAGAAGCGCTCGGGCGACTTTCCGGCGAGGATGGTCCGCAGCACGTCGGCGGCGCGGCGCAGGCGCCAACGCAACTCCTGCTTCTGCTCGCGTGTCAGCTGCGCTTCGGAGTCGACGCCGGCCAGCGCCTGTTGCAGGCGGCGGTTGACGGCGGCATTCGCCTCGCTGCGCTTGCTTGAGAAGCTCCCGCCGGTCAGCAGGCGCTCGGGGCGCCCCCTCTCAAGCTGCTTTTCGACCTCGCCGGCCTCCCCGTCGGCGTACGTCAGGGCCGACTGCCGCGCGAACTCGTGCCGTTGCTCAGCCGCCTCGCGACGCCATTCGACAAACGCCGCGTGGTCCATGGTCGCGAAGGCCTCGATTTCATTGCGCGGCCCGGCCTCTCCGGCGACGACCACCACACCGCCGGAGCCCCAGAGCCCGTCGAGCAGGCGACCCGCAACGTAGCAGCAGACGACCGCGGCCAGCCCCAGCAGGAGATGCTGGTATTGCAGGGCGCGCTGCGTCGTGTTCAGCAGCCGCACGAACGGCAGGGCGGCGCGCCAGTCGATGTGGCGGATCTCCCCATTCTGCTCGGGCATGAAGCGCTCCCCTCGATGTCACATGCGACGAATCCGCGTTTGCCGCCGGGCCCACGCGCCCTCTGGAACGCGCGGCCATTATAGGACCCCAGCCCCCGCTCACAAGCGCGACCGCTCTTCAACCGAACCGTACGCAAAGCACCGGCGGCAGGTGGGTGCTTACGCACTGCCAGTGATCGCCGGCGTCCTCCGAGACGAAAAGGCTGCCCGTGGTCGTGCCGAAGGCCAGCCGCGCGCCGCTGCCGTCTACGTCCAGACCATGACGATACGTCAGGTCGTACGCGTGCTCCTGCGGCAGGCCCTGACTGAGCACGTCGAACGACCGCCCGCCGTCGCGCGTCCGCGTCACGACCACGCGGCCATCGACGGGGATGCGCCGCTCGTCGCTCCGGGCCGGCACAAACCACGCCGTCTCGGGCTCCCGTGGATGAACCGCGACCGCGAAGCCGAAGCGCGAGGGCGGCACGTTCGGCACTTCGCGCCACAGCCGCCCGCCGTCCACGGTGCGGAAGACGCCGTTGTGATGCTGGGCCCACAGATGCTCGGGCGCGGCGGGGCACTGAACGACGCGGTGCGGGTCCTGGATGTGAGGGTTGTTGCGGTGCTCCGGCGGGGCGTACTCGGCGAACATGCCGGTGGCGCGGCATTCCCACGTCTCGCCCGCGTCGGGCGTGCGCCACACGCCGCCGCACGAGACGCCGACGGTGACGTGGCGCGGGTTTCGCGGGTCGACGCAGATGGAGTGCATGCCCGGATAGTCATATCCGCCGCCGAACCACTCGCGGCGCGCGGGGTGATCCCAGAGGGAGCGCACGAGCTCCCAGGAGCCGCCGCGATCAGGCGAGCGGAAGAGGCCGCCGGGTATTGTCCCGCACCAGAGCAGGCCGGGCTGGTCGGCGCCGCCGGCCTCCAGCGACCATAGAAGCTCGAGCTTCCAGGGAATCGGCACGTTGCGCATCGGGCAGCGGTCGTCCGCGTCTTCCGGACGCGGCGGGTAGGCCGGAACGGCGGCTTCGACCCAGGTGCGCCCGCCGTCGTCCGAGCGGTGCAGCTTTCCGCCGAAGTGGCCGAGGTTTAGAGCGGCGTAAAGCGTTCCGTCGCGGGCGTCGGGGAGGAGCATGGGGACCTGATCTCCGAGGAACGCCGTGGTGTCGATCGACCAGGCGCCCATTCGGGGACGCAGGATAAACAGTCCCTTGCGCGTGCCGACGAGTAGTCGCTCGCTCACGTCTTCGGCTCCGTACGTGTCCATTGTTTTCCCGATTGTCGCGCCCGTGCATCACTATAACGCTTCTGCGGCCCGCTGCGCGGGCGCCGCTTGTCTGGGGAGGCAGCGTGTGCGCGTGGCTCAGCGCCCGTGCGATCGAATAGACTGACGCAGGTGCCAAGCCCCGACCCCGCCAAGCGCGCGTCTCCCGAAACCCGCTCACTGCGGCTCTCCGCGGTGCTGGCCGAGATCGTTGCAGCCATGGAGCAGGCGCCCGCCGGCTCGGCTGTCACGGTCGGCGACTTGGTGGACCGCTCGGCCCAGGCCGGATTCGGCTTCGTCATCGCCCTGCTGGCGCTGCTGTCGATGCCCTTCCCGGGCGTGTCGTTGCCCTTCGGCCTGGCGATCGCGTTCGGGGCGGTGCAGATGGTCTGCGGCCGGCGGCAGGCGTGGCTGCCGGCGCGTGTCCGCCGGCACACGGTCTCGCCAAGGACGCTGCGTTGGATCGAACGGCGCGTGGTCCGCTGGACGCGCGGGCTGGAGCGGCTGGTGCGGCCGCGATTCGAGTTCCTGACGCGCGGCCCGGGGTGGATGCTCTGCGGGGGTGGGGTGCTGCTGCTGGCGATCGGCCTGGCGCTGCCGCTGCCGATCCCGCTGTCAAACCTGGTTTTCATTATTCCGCTGCTGGTCTACGCGGTGGGGCTGCTAGAGAACGACGGCCTGCTGATCATGTTCGGGCACGCGACGGTGCTGGTGCTGCTGGCGGCGGGGCTGTGGTTCGGGCACGAGGCAATCGGGCTGATGCGCTGGGCGGCGGGGGGGTGAGGAAAGCGAAGTGCAACTGGCGAATGACGAATGGCGAAAGACTTCCCGGCGCACCCTCGGTCCCTTGTTGCCCTGGTCTCCCGATCCCCTTGGCCCTTCTTCCCCTCATCCCCCCGAAAGCGCCTGCATGACGTAAATCTCGGCGTTCTCGGCGACGGCATCGGAGAGCCGGTCGCGGTCGCGGATGGGCCGCCCGTCGACAAAGATCGTCACGTGCTTGCGCACGCAGCCCTGGTCGTCGAGCACATAACCGCGCAGCCGCTGGTTCTCGGCGAAGAACGCGTCGAGCACTTCGGCGACCGTGCTTCCGGGCACGAGCGCGGCCGGGCAGGAGACGTGCCGCTCCAGATGATGCGTAAACGCTATCCGGGGCATGGCGCCTCGCTACTCCGGGCGCCGATCGTCGGGCCCGATCTCGAAGAACTGCGACGTGCGCGAAAGCGCCAGCAGCCGTCGCACGTTCTCGTGCGCATTCAGCAGCCGAAGCCGCGGGTGGCGCGAACGCAGCGCCCGGTACAGCGCCAGCATGACGCCGAGCTGCCGGCTGCCGACTCCGGCGATGTTCTCCATGTCGAGCACGACCTCGGCGCCGCGATCGACCAGTGCCTGCAACTCCGGGCCCAGCCGCAGCTCAAAGCTGGGCGGCAACCCGTGCTCGATGCCCTCCGGGCGGACGAGCGTGAACGTGACAAGACCGCCCTCGACCCGCGTCTTGAGGTGCCCGAGCGCGCTGACATCCAGCGCCGGCACGTCCCGTTGACCGGCCATCGGCATCTCCTCGTCAGCGACGTGTGCCGCGTGCGGCGGCGGCATGCCGGGTCATGACTGCGCCGCGCCCCCGGCTTCCGCGGCCGCCCGTCCTCGATGCACCGGCCCGCCGCGGGCATGCGTCCTAAGTATTCCGCTTGCCGAGGGACGGGTCAAGCGCACCCGGCGATCGCCGGTGCCGGTAACATGATCGTGCCGCGGCGCGCGGGCGCCGGGTGATCCCAGCCTTTCAAACGCACTTGAGAGAAGACCATGGCATCACGAAACACGGCTACGCCCGATCGCCGTGAGTTCATCCGCACCGCCGCCGCCGGCCTCGGCGCACTGGCCGCAGGAGTGGCCGCGCCGCGCCTGGCGGGCGGCGTGGGAGGCATGTGGCGGCCGCAGGAGCGCCCCGCGGCGGAAAGGCCCTTCGCCGCGCCGCCGATGGAGCGCGTGCGTGTCGGGTTCGTCGGCGTGGGGGGCATGGGCACGCATCACGTGAGCCTGTTTCTGAAGCTGGCTGGGGTGGAGGTGAAGGCGATCTGCGACGTTCGCGAGGGCCACGCGCAGAACGCGGCGAAGATGACCACCGACGCCGGCCAGCCGCCGCCGGCGCTCTACACGCGCGGCGAGCGCGACTTCGTGCGGATGTGCGAGACGGAGGAGCTGGACCTGGTGTTCACCGCCACGCCCTGGGAGTGGCACGTGCCCGTGTGCGTGGCGGCGATGAAGAACGGCAAGCACGCGGCGACGGAGGTTCCGGCGGCGGTGACGGTGGAGGAGTGCTGGGAGCTGGTGGAGCACGCGGAGAAGCACCGGCGGCACTGCGTGATGATGGAGAACTGCTGCTACGACCGGCCGGAGATGCTGTGCTTAAACCTGGTGCGGCGCGGGCTGCTGGGCGAGGTGCTGCACGGCGAGTGCGGCTACCTGCACGACCTGCGCGACGTGAAGTTCAGCACGGGGGGCGAGGGGCTCTGGCGGCGGGCGCATTCGGAGAAGCGCAACGGCAACCTGTATCCGACGCACGGACTCGGCCCGGTCGCACAGTGCATGAACGTCAACCGCGGCGACCGGCTGGACCACCTGGTCTCGATGAGCAGCCCGTCGCGCGGCTTGCAGCTCTGGCAGCAGGACAGGCTTGCCGCCGACGATCCGCGGCGCGGCGAGCGCTACGTCCTGGGCGACGTGAACGTCACGCTGATCAAGACCGCGCTCGGCAAGACGATCTACCTCGTGCACGACACCAACCTGCCGCGGCCCTACAGCCGCATTCACATCGTTCAGGGCACGCGCGGGCTCTTCGAGCGCTGGCCGGAGCGCGTCCACATCGAAGGCCGCAGCAAGGACCACGCCTGGGACAAGCTCGACGCGTATTACACGGAGTTCGAGCACCCGCTGTGGAAGTCCGACGCGGTCCGCTCCGCCAGCGGCGGCCACGGGGGAATGGACTTCCTCGAGGACTACCGCCTGGTCGAGTGCCTGAAACGCGGGGAGCCGACGGACATGGACGTGTACGACGCGGCGGCGTGGAGCTGCATCAGCGAGCTGACGGAGCGCAGCGTCGCCGACCGCAGCCGCCCGCAGGACGTGCCCGACTTCACGCGCGGCCGCTGGCAGCAACGGCCGCCGCTGGGCATCGTCGAGGCATGAGGCCGCGCCCCACTCAGACCTCGCGGCGTGATTCTGATCGGCGCCGCGGGCACAGTGATTTGCGTTGCATCGCAGGCGGCGTGCGCTTCCGGCACGCGCGGCGCCGCTGGCGGCGCGCGCCCGGGCGACGCCCCCGAAATGGCGCCGTGCACTGCCGCGCCCCAGAGCGCCAGCGGCTTCAAGCCGAGCCCGGCGCCCGGGCGGTTGGCGCCCGAGGATCTGCGGCTGCTGGCGCTCAACCGCCGCGCCCTCCCCGACTTCCGCCTCGGCCCGCAACGCGACTTTCCGCCGGGGTATCCGCTCAATCCGCGGATCATCGTGCTGGCGCCGATGCCGATTCCGGGCCCGCCGGACTACGACGGGCCGTTGAACGGGCCGTGAGCGTCGCTGGCCAGTTACGCGGCGTGGGGTACAATCGAAGCAGGCAGGATCGGCCGCCGAAGGCCGCCGCGGCGTGAGACGCTGGCCGCGTGTTGGTCGCACGGAGGCACGAGGGAGGCCTTGCCGAATGGTGAGCCGGACACTGAGGATCGCGTTGGCGACGGCGGGGCTATTGTCGCTAACGTATTTTGTTGCAGCCAGTTACGCACAATCGTCTGAATATGAGCCCGACGGGCAGATCCCGAGTGCCGGGTTCTGGCCGACCGAGTCGATGCTGAACTCGATCCTGGAGCGCATCGCCGATGACATGGAGCGAGACTACGACTTCGACTTCGAGCAGCGCGACATGGCGCTCGAGCTGCTCCGCGAGTACGTACCGCGCTTCATGAACGAGAACCGCGCCGAAATCCAGAAGCTGACCAACATGTACCTAGAGGCGCTGCTCAACGACGAGCCGCCGACGCCCGAGGAAGTGGCCGGCTGGGCGCAGCGCGTCCTGCCGCTCATGGAGCGCTTCCAGAACCTCGGCGAGACGATGGCCGAGGACATGCGCGGCTTCCTCACCGACGAGCAGCTCATCCGGCTTGAAGGCAATCTCGAGGCCTTCCGCACCGGCATGCGCATCGGCACCACGCACATGCAGAACTGGGCTGACGGCAACTACGACCCGGCCACCGAGTGGATCCGAAGCCCCGAGTTCGAGCAGAAAGAGCGCGAACGCCAGCGCGCCGCCGAACGCGAGATGCTCCAGGCCCGGGATGCCGCGATGGCCCGCGTCCGCGGCGAAGAAAGCGCCCCCGCGGCGCCCGGGTCCGCCGAGCCGGCGCCGGCCGCGGCATCGCCGCCGCCCGCGCCGCCGCAACCATCGGCACGACCGGCGCCGCCGGCGGCAGGCCAGGCGAAGGACGAATGGGAGGCGTACGTCGAGGCGTTCTGCAAGCGCTACGAGTTCAGCGACGACCAGCGGCAGGCCGCGCTGCGCTACCTGCGCGGCCGGCAGCAGGAGCGCGACCGCATCAAGCTGCGCAACGCCGACCGGCTGCGACGGATCGGCGAGCTGTTCAAGACGGCCAAGTCGCCCGAAGAGCTGAAGAAGGCCGAGAACGCGCTGAAGGAAGCCAACGCGCCGATCGAGCGCACGTTTGAGCGGCTGAAGGAGCAGCTCGAGAAACTGCCGACCGCGGCCCAGCGCCGCAAGGTGGACGGCGAGAAGCCGGCCGCGGCGACCACGCAACCGGTGGGGGCCCGCGGACGATGAGTCGTGCGGCGCCACAGGGCGCTCGGCCGGCGGGGCGCCGCGACGCAAAGGGAGCATGCAGCATGCTGGGAAAACAAGCAAGGCGGACGGGGCTGCTGTTGGCGGCGTGCGCGGCATGGTTGGCGTGCGCCGTCGCGGCGCCCGCGCAGGAGCTCCAGGACCGCGGGCGCCAGCGAGCGCGCATCCCGACCGAGGGCTTCTGGCCGACGCGCGTGATGATGGAGCGTGGGATCGACCGGCTGACCGAAGAGCTGGCCAAGCAGTACGAGTTCGACGAGGAGCAGCTTGCCCGCACGCGCGAGTTGCTGAAGGAGCGCTTTCCGCGCTTCTTCGAGGAGAACCGGGCCGAGATCCAGGCGCTGATGAACCAGTTTTTCGAGGCGCAGCTCCGCGGCGAGCCGCCGACGCCCGAGGACGTCGCTGACTGGTCGCAGCGCGTCTTGCCGCTGTTCAACCAGTTCACGCAACTGGCCCGCGACACGGCCGACGACATGCGCGAGTATCTCACCGACGACCAGGCTGTGCGGCTCGAAGGCAACATCGCCGCCTTCAACGCCGGCGCCACCATGGTCAACAACCGCCTGAGCATCTGGGCCGAGGGCAACTACAACCCGGAGACTGAGTGGGTCTTCGACCGGGGCGAGCGCCGCCAGCGCATGCGCGAGGAGCGCCGCCGCATGCGCGACGAGATGGAGACCGCCCGCGCCGCCGCGATGGAGGCCGAAGTCGCCGAACAGGCCGCCCGCGAGGCCGCTGTCGCGTCGGGCCAGCCGCCGCGCGGTGACGCGGGCGCCCCGGCGGCGTCGCGCGAGCAGCCCCGCGAGCCGCGTACGACGGCGGCGCGCAGCGCCGGCAGCGCGGGCAAGGACGCCTGGGAGCAGTACGTCGAGGACTTCTGCAAGCGCTACGAGTTCTCGGACGGGCAGCGGCAGAGCGCGGAGCGCTTTCTGCGCGCCGCGCAGCGGCAGCGCGACGAGTACCGCGCGCGGTACACGCGGCAGTTCGAGGCGGCGGAAGCGAAGCTGAAAGCCGCCACGGACGACGCGAGCCGCAAGTCGGCGGCGGAAGAGCTGGCCAAGCTCGCGCGGCCGATGGAGCGCATCTTCCAGCAGCTCAAGGATCGGCTGGCGAAGCTGCCGACCACGGCGCAGCGCACGAAGGCCGCCCAGCGGGAAGCCGCGGCCGAGCCCGCCGGGAAGCCGGCCGACAAGCCTGCGGCGCCGCCCAGCGCGCCGGGCGACGACGAATAGCCACTCCGGTTTCTTGATGGTGCGCCAGGCCCGTCGCTACGACGCTTGGCCGTCCGCCCACGAGCCGCGAGCGACAGCGAGTGGTGGAACACGAGCGCAGCGAGGCGCGGTCAGATTCCCGCACCGTCGGCAAAGACCGGGTCGGCGTACTCCGCCCGGGCCAGGTCGAAGAGCGAGTACGTTCCCATCACGAGCAGCGGCGGCGAGTAGATGTGAAGCGTGACCAGGTCGCGCCCCGGGGGCTGGAGATTGGAAACCTGGTGGATGTCCATGTCATACGTTGCGCAGACCTGCCCGGCGCGCACGACGTGCGTATGCGTGGGGTAAATGTGCCCCTCCGGGGTGCGGTCGAAGACGGTCTCGCTCATCACGCCGCTGACGACGCGCAGACCGCACGCGGAGCCGCGATGATCGTGGATCGGGCTGCGCTGCCCGCTGCGCCAGCACAGGGCCAGGGCGTGATAGCCCGGCCCCTGGTGGATCAGGTTGCGCTGGTAGCTTTCGCGGCCGAAGCGCAGCCAGGGCGCCAGGTCCTCGAGCGAAAGCGGCGCCTCCTCCAGCATCCTGCGCAGGAAGTCGAGCGGGATGCACTCGCCCTGCTGGTCGAGCGCCGCGAACAGGTCGTGAAGGACCGGACTCATGACTGCTGCCTCCGCCACGCGAACCACCCTTAGGTGGAATCTATCGAAACGGGCCCGCGTTGCCAAGCACATCCCAGCCGCCAGGCCTCCGCGGACGCGCGCCGGCCGCGATGCCGGGCGAAGCCCGGCACCTTCCCCCGGACCCGCCCGGCATCACGCGCGAGAAGGCTCTTCGGCCGCGGCGCGGCCTCGGGATGAAGGCCGGGAGCCCGGCGGCGGGCGTTAATCCGATCTTAACACGGAGCGAGCACGCTTCGTGGCGGTGGAACGGCGCGGCGAAACGCCGGCGGGCCGATACAATGCGCCGCGAGTTTTGCGCGGCGTGCGCGGCAGGGGTGACGGACGATGCTCGGCCAGGTACAGGGAGGGGGTTCGTCGGAGCCCGGGTTTCGCGTGGGCGGCCAGGGCGAGTCCGTCCGGACGTCCGGCGCCGGGCCGGTCGATATCTCGCAGTATCCCGGGCGGCTGATCGTCCTCGAAGGCACCGACGGCGTCGGGCGCTCGACGCACATCTCGCTCCTGCGCGAGTGGCTGGAGACGGCGGGCTATGGCGTGATGCACACGGCCCAGACGCGAAGCCGGCTGGCGGGGGAGGGGCTGCGCAAGGCCAAGCTGGGCACGACCGCCGGCCAGCGCACGCTCGACGTCTTCTACGCGACGGACTTCGCCGACCGGCTGGAGAACGAAGTGCTGCCGGCGCTCCGGGCCGGCTTCGTGGTGCTCACCGACCGATATTTCTATTCGACGATGGCGCGCTCCGTCGTCCGCGGCATCGACCGCGAGTGGCTGCGCGACGTGTATCGCTTCGCGCCGCCGCCGCACGGGGTGCTGTACCTGAAGGTTGACATCGCGCATCTGCTGCCGCGGGTGGTGACGCGCGGAGTGTTTGACTACTGGGAGTCGGGCATGGACTTCCAGGAGGAGCCGGACATGTACGCGTCGTTTGTGCGCTACCAGTCTCGGCTCCTGGCCGTGTTCGACGAGCTGGCGCGTACCTACGGATTCGTGGTGATCGACGCGAATCGCGACGTCGCCGACGTGTTCGCCGATCTGAAGCGCGAGGTCACGGCGCTGGTCTCCGGCATGAAAGGCTCGGCCCTATGAGCGCCGCCACCTCGACCGGAAAGTGGCCCGGCGGGCTGCACGCGGACATGCCGGCGTGCGTCGCCGCGCGCCGCGTGCTGCGCCGCCGGCTGCGCGCCGTCGTAGGCCACGTGGAGCCCGCGGCGGAGCGGGCCGACGAGGACACCGAGCATGTGCATCAGCTTCGCGTCGCCACGCGCCGCGCGGCGGCGGCCTTGCGCATCTTCCGCGATTTCTGCCCGTCGAGCCTGCACCGGGAGCTGCGCCGTGGACTCCGGCGTCTGCGGCGCGCCGCCGCCCTCGCCCGCCAGGACGACGTCCACGCCGCGCTCCTCGCCGCCATGCCGGTTCCCAACGCGCCCGCCGCGCGGGACGTCCAGGCCTTCCTGCGGGCGAGCGTTGCCGAGAGCCGGCGCCATGGGCAACGGCAGATTCTGAAGAGCGCGCGGCGCTGCCCGCCCGCCGCGCTCGCGGAACTGACGGCGCAGCTGACGCGGCGGCTGCGGGCCTGGCCTCGCCGCGGCCGTGGTACGGAGACCGGGGCGGCGGCGCCCTACACGCTGGCGGAGCTGGCGGCGCAGGCGCTGCCCCCGCTGATCGAACCGCTGCGGGCCGCGACGCCGGCTGCGCTGGAGGACCCGGCGGCGCAGCACCGGCTGCGCGTGGCGGTCAAGGCCCTGCGCTACGCGCTCGAGGTCTTTGTCGCCTGCTTCCCGCCGCAGGTCCGAGACGACATCTACCCGCGGCTGGAGGAAGTTCAGGCGCAGCTCGGCGAGCTCAACGATCTGCACGAGTTGGCGCTGCGCATTGAGGCGCTGCGGAAGCGCGGCGGCGGCGACGGCAGCCGGCCGGGGCGGGCGGTGCTGGCCGAGCTCACGGCGCGGGCGCGGGCCCTGCGCAGCGAGCACAACCGGCGCCAGCGCGCCTTCCTCGAGCGCTGGGCCTCGCCGGACTGGAGCTCGCTGCCGGCCGAGCTCGGCCGCCTGTGCGACGCGCTGCGCGAGCCGCGCGGGGTCGAGGCGGCGTCGGCCGCCGTGGGGCGCGCTTCGGGCAACGGCTCGGCGTCGGCGGGCGCGGTCGGCGTCGCAAGCCGGCGCATCGCCGCGATCGACGTCGGCACGAACAGCGTGCGCCTGGTAGTGGCGGAGACGGATCCGTCGGTGAAGTTCCGCATCATCGAGGACATCAAGGACACGACGCGGCTGGGCAGCGGCCTGTACGAGGGCGGCCGGCTGGACTCGGCGTCGATCGCGGCGACCTGCGCGTCGCTGGAGCGCATGAAGCGCATCGCGGACGGTCACCGGGTCGAGCGCCTGCGCGCGGTCGGCACGTCGGCCCTTCGCGAGGGGCGCAACGCCGAGGAGCTGCTGCGCCGGGCGCGCGCGCAGTGCGGCCTGGAGATCGACGTCATCGACGCCGAGTACGAGGCCCGCCTCGCCTTCAGCAGCGTCATCAACGCCTTCAACATGGAGGGGACGCGCTTCGTCACGGTGGACCTCGGCGGCGGCAGCGCCGAAGTGGTTATCAGCGCCGGGGGGCTCATTGATGAGACCTACACGCTGCCGCTGGGGGGCGTGCGCCTGACCGAGATGTTCGCCGACCGTCAGCAGGCCGGCGAATACCGCTTCGCGGAGATGGTCGAGGCCGTCGATCGCACGATCGCCGAGAACATCGCCCGTCCGCCGCGCGGCCTCGAGGTCATGATCGGGACCGGGGGCACCTTCACGACGCTGGCGCGCGTTTCGATCCGTGGCGGCGGGAGGCCGCGCGGTGACGGACGCTTCCCCTTCGCGGTGCGCGGCTACGAGCTGTCGCGGCGCGAGGTCAGCCGCCACGTCGCCCGCCTGCGGCGCATGCCCCTGGCGGAGCGGCAGCGCGTCCCCGGCATGAGCGCGCGGCGGGCGGAGATCATCGTCGCCGGCCTGTGCATCATCGAGCGGCTGATGGAGCACCTGGAGGTGGACCGGCTGCGCATCCACGACGGGGGCATCCGCGACGGGCTGCTGCTGGAGATGATCGACGAGATGGGGCTGGACATGGCCCGCACGCCCGACGACGCGAAGAGGATGCTCGCCTGCGTGCGGGGCTATGCGGAGCGCATGCGCTACGAACGCGCGCACAGCGAGCACGTCGCCCGGCTCGCCCTGCGCATCTTCGACCAGCTCGCCGAGCAGCGGCCCGACGCCGGCGGCACCTGGGACCGGCGCGAGCTGCGCGACCTGCTGCACGCCGCCGCCCTGCTGCACGACGTCGGGATGCGCATCGGCTATCGCCGGCATCACCGCCACAGCTACGACATGATCGTCCACGCGGATCTTCCGCTGCTGTCGCGGCGCGAGATCGAAGTGGTGGCGGCCATCGCGCGCTACCACCGGCGCCGCGGCCCGCGCCCGGGCGACTCCACCTTCCGCAGGCTCGGCGTCGAGGACCAGCGCGTCGTGGCACACCTGGCCGGCATCCTGCGCATCGCCGACGGGCTGGACCGGGCGCATGCGCAATCGGTGGAGGACGTGCGGGTGCGCGTGCGGCCCGACGCGGTGCAGTTCACGGCGGTGGCCGACGGCGAGCCGCGCAGCGACCTGCGCGCCGCGCGCACGAAGGCCGATTTGTTCGAGGCCGCCTTCCGCGCCAACACGCGCATCGACTGGACGTCCCGGCCCGCGACGGCGCGCACTGCCGAGAGGGTTGCCCGATGAGCCCGCCGCGCTACACCGACTACGGAGAGCTCCCGGGGCGGCTGGTGATCGTCGAGGGCATCGACGGCTCCGGCAAGAGCACCCAGCTCGACCTGCTGCGCAAGTGGATCATCTCGCAGGGCTACTGCGCCTTCTTCTCCGAGTGGAACTCGTCGCCCGTCGTCCGCTCCACCACCAAGATGGGCAAGGACCAGCACCTGCTCAGCCCGATGACCTTCTCGCTGATCCACGCGGCGGATTTCGCCGACCGCCTCGACCGCACGATCCTCCCGCCGCTACGGGCCGGCGCGGTCGTGCTGACCGACCGCTACATCTTCACCGCGTTCGGCCGCGACGTGGCCCGCGGCGTCGATCCGGAGTACGTCCGCCGCGTCTATCGCTTCGCGGTGAAGCCGTCGGCGGCGGTGTATTTCCGGGTGCCGCTGGACGAGGCGCTGAAGCGCATCCTGACGGGCCGGCCGGAGCTGAAGTATTACGAGGCGGGCATGGACCTGGGGCTGAGCGACGATCCGTACGAGAGCTTCAAGCTGTTTCAGGGGCGCATCCTGGAGCAGTACGAAAAGATGGTGCCGGAGTTCGGCCTGCACGTCATCGACGCGACGCTGCCGATCGCCGAGCAGCAGCGGCAAATGCGCAAGCTGGTCTCGCCGCTGCTGTCGGGCTGTCTGCGCCGGCCGGTGATGCCGTATGCGCGCCTGACCCAGGAACACGGGCTTTCGGGCCACTACCTGAGCGGCAGGTCGGAGTTCGACGCGGGGCGCTGAGCGCCCGGCCGATGGCGCCGCGTGACATTCGCCGCCGGCTGCCCAGGGCTCCGCGAGAGGACACGCCGATGCGAGCAGCCGCCGGCAAGGCGTCGGGCGCAGTCAGCAGCGGCCGGATTCGGAGTCGGCCGGACCGCAGCACCTGTCAGCCCTTCTTCTCGATCTTCGCCCACGTGTCCTTCAGCGTTGCCGTGCGGTTGAAGACGAGCTTCCGCCCGCCCGGCCGGCCGGCCGCCGACGGCGCAGAAGCGCTGTCGGGATCGACGCAGAAGTAGCCGAGGCGCTCGAACTGGAAGCGGGCGCCCACCGGCGCATCGGCCAGGCTCGGCTCGACCCACGCCCGCTCGATCACCTCGAGCGAGTTCGGGTTCAGGTTCGCCAGCCAATCGGCCTTCCTGCCGGCTGGGCTCGCAGCCGGGCCGGTCGCCGCGCCGGCCGGGCCGGACTCATCCGGTCCAGCGACCCCCTCGTCCTCCGCCTCTGTTTCGTCACGCTCCGCCGCGCTGACCTCGGTGGGGTCGGGCTTCGTGAACAGATGCTCATACAGCCGCACCTCGGCCGGGATCGCGTGCTCGGCGGAGACCCAGTGCAGGGTGGCCTTCACCTTGCGGCCGTCTGGGGCGTCGCCGCCGCGCGTGGCGGGGTCGTAGGTGCAGCGCAGCTCGACGATCTCGCCGGTTCCCGGGTCCTTCACGACCTCGCGGCAGGTGATGAAGTAGGCGTAGCGCAGGCGGACTTCCCTGCCCGGCGACAGGCGGAAGAACTTCGGCGGAGGAACCTCGCGGAAGTCGTCCTGCTCGATGTAGATCACGCGCGAGAACGGCACCCGGCGCGTGCCGGCGGAGGGGTCCTCGGGGTTGTTGACGGCGTCGAGCCAGTCGGCGTCGTCGCTTGGCGCCGTTGGGCTCGAGGCGGAAGGGTCCGCCCGATGGGACCCGGGTTCTTGCGCCAGGGGCCCGGGCCGGGGCGCCCAGTTGGTTATCACCACGCGCAGCGGCCGCAGCACGGCCATGCGCCGCTCGGCCGAGCGGTTCAGGTCGTCGCGAATGGCGTTCTCGAGGCGGACGATGTCGATGACGCTGTTGAACTTGGCCACGCCGACGTCGGCGCAGAAGGCGCGGATCGCCTCGGGGGTGTATCCGCGGCGGCGCAGGCCCATGAGCGTCGGCATTCGCGGGTCGTCCCAGCCGCGGACGTAGCCGCCTTTGACGAGTTCAAGCAGCCGGCGCTTGCTCATCAGCGTGTAGGTGAGCTCGAGCCGGGCGAACTCGATCTGCTGTGGGTGGTGTATTCGCCTGCCCCACGGTCCGCTGCCGTCGTCGGTGCGATCCTTGTTGACGGCGTCGATGAACCAGTCGTAGAGGGGCCGATGGTTCTCGAACTCGAGCGTGCAGATGCTGTGCGTGATGCCCTCGATCGAGTCTTCGAAGCCGTGGGCCCAGTCGTACATCGGGTAGACGCACCACCTGTCGCCCTGGCGATGGTGCTCCGCGTGCAGGATGCGGTACATCACGGGGTCGCGCATGTTCAGGTTCGAGTGCGCCATGTCGATCTTCGCCCGCAGCACCTTCGACCCGTCCGGGAACTCGCCCCGCCGCATGCGCTCGAACAGGTCGAGGTTCTCCTCGGCACTGCGGTCGCGGAAAGGGCTGTTCCGCCCGGGGCGCGTCAGCGTGCCGCGCGAGAGCCGGATCTGCTCGGGGGTCTGGTCATCGACGTAGGCCAGGCCCTTGTGGATCAGCTCGACCGCCCAGGCGTACATCTGCTGGAAGTAGTCGCTAGCGTAGAGCACGCCGGCCTGCGGGTCGTCATCGCGCGCGCCGGGCCAGCGGAAGCCCAGCCAGCGCACCGCGCCGATGATCGAGTCGACGTACTCCTGCTCCTCCTTGACCGGGTTCGTGTCGTCGAAGCGCAGGTTGCACGTCCCGCCGTACTGCTCGGCGAGGCCGAAGTTCAGGCAGATGCTCTTGGCGTGGCCGATGTGCAGCCAGCCGTTGGGCTCGGGGGGGAAGCGCGTGGCGACGCGGCCGGCCCATTTGCCGCTGGCGAGATCGGCCTCGATGATCTCCTGGATGAAATGCCGGGCGGGCTTGGCGTAGTTGTCGGACATTGGCAGCGATCCTTCGCAAAGCCCGGTAGGATACCGCTGAATGGCGCGTGTGAGAAACGGACGCCGGCCGGCGGGTCATGTCACGGTCTGAAATGCGACGAGTGTCTCAATTGTAAACAGAGGCACTACCGGCCAGCGCTTGGGGCTCGCGGGCGTGATCCCGGCGCTCGGGTCCGTGGTCCGGGCGGCACGAGGGCCACGAGGTGCCACAGGGGTACCAGGTGTTCGGCGTGCCGACGCTCGGTCAGACCTTCGGCCCGCAAAGACTTCAGATCTTCCGGCCGCGGAGCCTCAGGAAGAGCATGAAAGGATAGCGGGTGATGGGGTTGCTCAGCAGGCGCTGGCGCCAGGCCGCCAGCTTGTAGGTCGGGTTGAACGACGCGTCGGTGCCGATGTGGTCCCAGCCGGCGTAGCCCTCGATGATGGCGAAGCGCAGCGCCTGCTGGCCGTCGAAGCGCTCCATGATCTCGGCCTCCATGCGCGTCATGGGCACGCCCTCGCGGTACCAGCCGATCTGCTCGTGGAAGCTGCGGCGCTTGATGTGCGGCCGGTCGGTGTAGCCGTACTCGCCCAGCTCCGTGCAGCGGCCATTGACGTAGATGCGCGCCGTGCGGCCGCTGCGCATCGCGTGGGTCTCGTAGGGCAGGCGCCGCGGCTCCTCGTCGAAGCGGATCATCACGACGTCGGGCCGCTCGTCGAACAGCTCGAGGGCCGCCTCCAGAAAGTCCGGCGGACTCTTGCAGACCCAGTCGTCCTGAAGATGGAAGATGAACTCGCCCCGCGCCGCGCGCACACCCTTGTTCTGGTTGTGGCCCAGGCCGCGGTTGCGCGGAGACATCAGGTACTGGTCGAATGGGATCTCGCGCATCTGCGCCTGCACCTGGGCCGGGCTGCCGTCGTCGCTGAGGATGTACTCGAGCCGCGGATAGCGCGTCACCCGGCGGAACGACTCCACCGTCTGGCGCAGCCGGTCGACGCGCTTGTACGCGATCAGCACGACGCTGATGAGCGGTTGCTCGGGAGTGCCGCCAGCGCTCATTGATAGAGGCCCCTTGTCCGTACCATGCGGCGCAGCTCCGGGTCGATCAGCGCGCTGAGCGCCCCCGCCGCCAGCGCCACCCCAGTAGCCCACGTCGCGAACGCCGTCCAGCCGGCGATCTGCGGACGGACGATCAGCAGTGGGGCGGCGACGACGGCGGCGACCAGCGCATGCCGTACGGCGCCGCTGACGACCGCCCGGCGCTGCCGCGGCGCCGGTTGGAGCGTACGCCATAGCGCCGCGGTAAGCCACCAGTTCATCGCCAGGAACTGCGAGACGCACGAGCCGGCGGGGACGGTCCAGGCGCCGAGCAGGAGCATGCCGGGGACGATCAGCGCCAGGCGCAGCACGGCCTCGACCCAGACGACGCGGCAGATGCGTCCGAATTCGCCCAAGGAGTACATCTGGTCGTAGGCCGCGGCGCCGACCAGGCTCAGCAGGGCCCAGAGCGCGTAAAGGATGCTGACGGCGTGTCCGGCGAACCATTCGCGGCCGACCCAGAGCGTGACGAACTGTTCGTTGAGGGCGACGACGCCGGCCATGCCGACGGCGCCGACAACGGCGTTGACGCGGAACCAGGCGGCGCCGAGCTGCCTGAAGCGGTCGAGCAGGCCCTCGCCGAAGAGATGTGCCATGCTGGGCAGTGCGGCGCCGGCGCCCTGGAGGACGAGCAGGCGAACGGTCTCGTGGGCGCGCGTGGTCAGGACGTAGGCGCCGGAGGCCTCTACGCCCAGCAGCGCGCCGATCAGCAGCGGATCGAGCCCGTTGCGGAGTCGGCCGGCGACCTGCGTGAGGAATTGCAGCCCCGAGAGCGTGAACAGCGAGGCCAGCTCGCGCCGCGAGAAACGCAGGCCCAGTCCGAGCTCGACGGTCCACACGTGGCGGAAGGCCAGCGCGACGACGATGGCGTCGATCACGAATCGCGTGATGAACCCGAGCGCGATCGCATACAGCCCCGAGCCGTTCAGCACGAGCACGAGCGTCACGGTCAGCGAGGCCGCTTCCGAGGCGCAGCGCGAGATGCCGGCGACCACCGGCCGCTGAAGCGCGTTGAGCACGCCCCCGGTTGCGAACACGGCCAGTTGCCCCACCACGCCGATCGAGGCGACGAAGAAGGCCGCCGTCAGCGTCCCGCCGACGCCGGGGTTGAGTTGGAGCAGCACCGGCATCAGCAGCGCGAGCACGCCGCCGACGGCGACGAGCAGCAGGCAGAGCATCAGGACCGCCGAGAGCCCGGTGCCGACCAGGACGGCGAGCCGCTCGCGGTTGCCGGCGCCGTATGCGACGGCGGCCTGCTGCTGGAGGGCGCCGAGCAGGCCAAAATCGAGCGCCGTGAGCTGGCCGAGCATCTGCCCACTGGCGAGCCAGGCGGCGTACTCGTGACCGCCGATGAAGTCGACGAAGAACTTCACCAGCACGAAGTTGCGGACGAGCATCAGCGAGAACTCGATGAACCGGAACGACCCGTTCCAGAGCGTGGCCCGCCGCCGGCTCACCGCGCGGCCGATGGCCGGGGCCGGCGGTGCGCCGGACTCGTCGACGGACGCCCCGAGGGCCGATTGCGGGTCGCTCATCGCGGGGCCGCCTGCGCCGATTCGAGCAGGCGCTGCGCCAGGCCGCGATAGTGCTCGGAGCGGCTGTCGGCGGCGACGTGAGCGGCGAGGCGGCGTCCCTCGACGATGTTCCGGACGCGCGGGTCTCGCGATGTGATTCGCAGATGCGCCAGGCCGTAGAGCATGAGGTCGTTGTCCGGGTCGCGCCTCAGGTAGTCTTCGAGCAGCGCCAGCGCCTCGTCCGAGCGGTCCAGCTCGTTCAGGCACAGGGCCTCGTAATAAAGCGGATCGGTCACGGAATCCAGCGCGCCGAAGCGCCGCGCCGCATGATAATGTCCGATCGCCTCGTGGCAGCGGCCGGCGACGCGCAGCCGCTCGCCCTCCAGCAGGTTCCAGCGTGAGTGCCACTGCACCACGCCGAGCAGCAGGACGGGCGCCAGCCCCGCCAGGTTCGCCGACAGCCCCCACCTCCACACCCGCGGCCGAACCCGCCACGCCGCCGCCGCGCAAATCACCCACGAGAACAGCACAAGCAGGCCGAGCGGGAAGACGGCGGCCGAGAAGGTGGCGGCCACGGCCAGCAGGGCCACCAGGCGGTCCGGCTCGCGCCCGAGGCGCCCGGAGCGGATCAGCAGCCCCAGCGCCAGCAGCGGCATGAACAGCACCGCCTCGGCGTGAACGCGCCCCGTGCCGCGAAGCGCGTCAAGGCCCAGGGCGTCTTCCCAGCCGAAAGTCTCCGCATGCCACGGCCACAACGCCGGAATACCGCCGTCCAGCGCGTCCAGCAGGCTGTGTGAGAGCACGGCGGCGGCGGCGGCGGCGAGGACGGGCCAGCGCGTCTCGCGCAGCCCGAGCCGCACGAGCAAGATCACCGCCAGCGCCGAGATTCCGGAGATGAGCAGCGAGGCCGGCGCGCTGCGAACCGTCCAAACGCCGCTCAACACCAGCAGCCACTCGACCAGGTCCGGCAGATACGCGAGCGTGACGCAGGCGCCGACCCAGCCGGCGTGTACGGCGGGCCGGCGGCTCTCGGCCACCGAGGCGACGCCGATCGCCAGACCTGTCAATCCGTGGGCGAGATGCGGCAAGACGGCACTCCGAGGGCGGCGGCGCGCAAACAGCCATCAGGCATACGGACGGAGCACGGCCCGCACCGGGCTGGCGTCGAAACCGGCCAGCGGCAGCGGCAGCGCAATCAGCTCGTATCGGCCGGCCGGCACGTCGCGCAGCACCAGCCCTTCGAGAATCGCCATATCGTGCGCTAGAAAGCGCCCGTGGGCCAGCAACTGCTTGTCGTGCATCAGGTCCACGCTCGGCGTGTCGATGCCGACCAGCCGCACCCCGCGCTCGTGCAGCGCGTCCACCAGCTCTGGCGCCAGGGCCGCGAAGTCCTCGTTCCACTTCTCCGGGTCGGGAAACGTGCCCGTGCCGATCAGCACCCGCGGAGGCAGCGCCCCGCCCCCCGCCGCCGGGTCGAACAGTCTCGGCGTCACGCGCTGCCCGCGCGCGGCGGCCACGTGCACGACCGCGCATTCGCCGATGTAGGAATCCAGCTCGCGCTCGTCGATCGCCGCCGCCCCAGCCGCGTAGTGGTTCGGCGCGTCGGCGTGAGCGCCGACGTGCACCGTGACGCGCAGCGTCGAGAGTGTGACGGTGGCGCCCTGGGCGATCTCGAGCAGCACCTCGCGCGCCGGCGGCGTGTCGCCGGGCCAGACCGCCAGTCGCGGCGTGATGCGCGGGGTGATGTCCAGGAGGGGCCGTTCGGCACTGGTTCGCTGTGCTCTGCGCATGGGCTGACGGCTCGATGGCTGCTCCGCAGCCGATGGCGGCCGCGGCGGCGGACTCAGCGAGCGCGGACGCCATGACTCGAACGTCCGGCCGAATGACCACTGCGGGAACAGCCAGGGGGCATTCTATGGTCGGTCGGGCGGCGCGTCGCCAGCCGCTCCAGCGCCGGCGCAGGCGGTTTCTGCTCAGCAGCCCGGCCCGATGTGCTATACTGCCTTCAAGCGGGCGCTCGGTCCCTTCGCTGATCCAAGAACCCGGCGGCCGCCGTTTGCCGTTCACCGCGGTCAACAGCCGACGCACGGGAGCAGCCACATGACAGCCGGCACACAGCGGCATCGACGGACAGCAACGCACGGGCTCGCACTACGGACGGTCCTGCTGGCCGGGGCGCTGGCCATCGCGGCGCCGGCGGCGCGGGCCACGTGGTCGATCATCATCATCGACACCGAGACGAAGGAGATCGGCATCGCCTCGGCCACGTGCCTGCTGAACTTCGACCTGCGCCGCGGGCTGCCCGTGCTGCGGGTCGGCGTCGGGGCGGCGGCGGCGCAGGCCACGGTCGATTCGCAGGGCACCAACCGCATGCGCATCTGGAGCGGCCTGATCAACGGCCTGTCGCCCGAGACGATCCTGATGCAGCTTCAGAACAGCGACGCCCTGCACCAGCGCCGCCAGTACGGCATCGTCGACACCCGCGGCCGGGCCATCACCTTCACCGGCTCGCTGACGATCGAGTACTCGGACGGCGTGATCGGCGCGTTCGAGAACTACGTCTACGCGATCCAGGGCAACATCCTGACCGGCGCGCCGGTGATCGAGGCCTGCGAGGCGGCGTTGCTCTCGACCCCCGGCGGCATTCCCGAGCGGATGATGGCCGCCATGGAGGCGGCGCGCTCCATGGGCGGCGACGGACGCTGCTCCTGCTCGCCGCAGAACCCCATGGGCTGCGGCTCGCCGCCCGAGCAGTTCACCAAGTCGGCCCACATCGGCTTCTTCATCGTCAGCCGCCGCGGCGACGTGAATGGCCAGTGCAACGTGAACGTCGGCTGCGCCAGCGGGCAGTACTGGATGAACTTCAACTACGTGACGAACGATCCGAACGCGCCGGACCCGGTGTTCGTGATGCAGGATTGGCTCGACGCCTTCCGGGAGAGCACGATCGGCGTTCCGGACCAGGTGGAGTCGCTGGTCTCGATCACGCCGGCGGTCATTCCCAACGACGGCGTCTCCACCGCGACGCTCCACGTCGAAGTGCGCGACTGGACGGGCGCGCCGGCCCAGGGCGTCGAGCAGGTCACCGTCGAGCACGACGCCGGCAGCGCCGGATCGGCTTCGATCGGCCCGGTTCAGGACCTCGGCGGCAGCAAGTACGAGGTGCAGCTCACCGCCGGCCAGGTCGGCGGGTGCGACAAGTTCGCCATCACGGTCAAGGCCGGGACGTTTCAGCGCGTCCTGATGCAGCCGGCCAACCTGTGGGTCTATGACACGCGCGCCGACCTGAACGGCGACGGCCAGATCGACCAGGCTGACCTGGGAATCCTGATCGCGGCCTATGGACTCACCGGCGGCGGGGACATGGACGGCGATGGCGACACCGACCAGGGCGACCTGGGCCTGTGGCTGGCGCTGAACCAACAGCGTTGCGACTGAACGCGAGCCACGCCAGGTTCGGAACCGCGCCCAAGCCACGCGGCCCGGATCGGGCGCGGCTCAATTCATTCGCACGGCAGCTCGAAGTACGCCAGGAACAACGCCAGGTCTATTATGTTCGTGATCCCGTCGCCGTTGATGTCGCCGCGCGCATCGACCTTCCATGCCTCCAGGAAGATCGGCAGATCATCCGCGTTGCGCTTGCCGTCGTTGTTCAGGTCGCCCGGGCACGGCGTCGGCTCGGGCGGCGTCCCGCTCGACGACGAGTAGATAGTGAAGTTGTACGGCGATAGCTGCGTCACATTCTTCGTCGTGTGCCCGCCGCCGAGCGTCGCATATGGCTGGCCCGTGTCCTGTGTGGTGAGCGTCGTGCCCGCCGCCAGCTCGCCGGGGCTCAGGCGCACCGTGAATCGCGCGATGACGAAATCGCCCGCACCGCCGTTCGGCGGCACGGCGAACCACGAGGCCGAGAAGCGGCGTGACGTACTGGAGACGCCAAGCGTCGCCACGTCGTCGCCCGTTCCGGCGACGTGCGTATCGTAGGGCAGCGCGGGGTAGGTCTCGAACAGCTCCGGGTCGGGCGGCGTGTGCCCGCCGGCGGGATGCTGCCAGATCACGCCCTGCGGAGCGGCGGCGAGTTCAAACACAGCCGAGGAGGTCGTCCAGTCGTCGCCGTCGGTGACGACGACGTGCAGGTCGATGGTCCAGTAACGCCCGTCGTTGAAGTTCGGCGCCGCCGGGTCGGATACACTGGGTGGCTGCGAGATCACGACGTAGGACGAGACGGAGGCAAGGGCGGCCGCGGGCAGCGCGAGCGCCGCCAGCAGAGCTAGTGCATGTCGAGGTTTCAGCATGGAGGTCTCCTGCCGCATTAGCCATTCTACGAGGGCATCCGCAGGGGAATCAATCGTGAACCAGGCCCGCCTGCCCGCCGCGACCGGAGTATCCGAACGTGGCTGCATGTCCCATAACCTGAGCCGATGGGGGAGTGGACATGGACCGGGTTGGACGGGCATGGCAGTCGACCCGGGCCTTGTGATCTTCGGAGTCTTTGCCCAGCCCGATGATCGCGGCGGCGCGGATGAGTCCGAGGGAGCGCGCGGAGGATTGGAGTGACGCGACGGGAAACGGCAGAGGGGGCCCGCGCAAAAAAAAGCCGGGCGGACCGAAGTCCGCCCGGCGTCAGCTTCGTTGTTGATCAGCCGGCTTAGCGGCGGCGGATCACACCAGCCAGACCGCCCAGGGCCAGCAGGGCCAGGGTGGTGGGCTCAGGCAGCTGATAGACCGTGATGTCGAACGGGATCAGCGTGCCCTGCGAGTTGCGGAACGTGTGGGTGCCGAAGACGCGGGCGACCGGGATGCCGGTGTTCTGGAGCGTCAGGTCGGGCTTGTCCAGGATCGTCGAGGCGATGCCGATGCGGAACAGCACGAAGTTCGCACCGTCGTTCGAGCTCGTGTCGAAGTACACCAGGCCCGTGAAGCCCTTGTTGTCGCCGGTGCCGGCCTGGGCGATGCCCAGCGTGCTATTCGGCGAGCCGATCTGGACGACGTTCGGGTAGTCGTTCGGGGTCGAGCGCGAGTTGCGCCACTGGATCGTCGCCGGGATGGGGTCGGGGATGCCGTCCTCATCGTTGTCGGCCGGGACGACCGCGGGGAACGACAGGTTGATGACGTTCGGCGGGGCCAGGGTCTTGTCGTCGCCGAAGAGCGTGATGTTTAGGGCGGTGGAGGTCCAGTCATCGTTGCCGTCCATCGCCAGGCGCAGGTCGACGCTGTCGACGATGCGCGCCGGGTTGGTCAGCGTCAGACCACCGTTGTCCATGATCTGGAGGCTGGTGACGCCGCCGGCCAGCGCCGCAGCGCTCATCGCGAGGACCGAGAGTGTCGCAAAGATCTTCTTCATTTTGAATCCTCTCCTTCGAAGGATGTCGTGAGACGATTGATCGGCCCGCCCGATCTCACATCTCCGCTACTTTGCCCTTCCTTAGTGTCAGTTCACCTACCACACCGGAAACGGGCACACTCCCGGCTGGTAACGACCTACAGAATTTGTCGGGACGTGGCGAGCACCGAGGAAGCTGAACTACCTCTGTCCGCCGTTCAATGCTAGGCCCGGCTTTTCGGCACAATCAAACGCGGGTCAAAAAAAGTCGCCGCTCGGGGCCCCGAACGGCTCGAAACCACCTAATTGCTTGTCTGGAAAACGGTTAGATGAGCGATCGCCGCGCGCCGCGCGGGCCGCGGCGCTCCTCGCATCGCTGATTTATCGGCCGCCCCGCGCCTGCGGGCCGCTTCGCCCACTCGCCGGCCCGCTCTAGCGACCGGCGGCGTAGTAATACGCCACCACCGCCGCCCCCAGCAGAACACGGTACACCACGAACGGCCAGAACCGATATCGCTTCACGTACTCCATGAACGCCGCCACCACCACCAACGCCACCACGAACGACGTCACGGTGCCCGTCACGATCACTCCCGCGTTGTCCGGCGACAACGTCGCACGCTGGTCCCATACCGTCTTCACGCCCGCCGCCAGCATCGTCGGAATGGCCAGGTAGAAAGAGAACTCCGCTGCAACGCGCGGCGTGAGGCCCAGCAGCATGCCGCCCATGATCGAGGCGCCCGAGCGCGAGAATCCCGGCCACATGCTCACGCACTGCACGGCGCCGATCAGCGCCGCCTGCGTCAGGGTCACGTCCTCCAGCTCCTGTGGGCGCGCGTGGCGAAACCAGCGGTCCACGGCCCACAAGGCAACCCCGCCGGCGACCAGCGCCGCCGCCACGGCCAGCGGCTGCTGCTCAAGCGGATCGAGCCACTTCTTGAGCAGCAGCGCCAACACGACAGTCGGGATCATCGCGACGACGAGCTTGGTGAGCAGGTGCCGGCGCCAGCCGGGCGAGGCCGGCCGGAAGGTGCGCCTCCAGAGGTCGCGCCAGAAATAGACGATCACTGCCAGGATCGCGCCGAACTGGCTCACCCACAACAGCGTGCTCCACGGCGCCTCAGCCGCGCTGATGTCCAGCAGCGGCATCGCCAGCAGCATATGCCCCGTGCTCGAGATCGGCAGGAACTCGCTCAGCCCTTCGATGACCCCCAGGATGATCGCCCGAACGTGATCGCTCAAACCCGACTCCCCGGGGGTCTAGCCGCCCAGCGCCGCGGCCAGTGCCGTCGGCGACCAGAGACGCCAGAGGACCTGGCCGACGAGATTCGCGTACACGCCCGCCATCAGATCGTCGGCCAGCACGCCCCAGCCGGCGGGCAGACGCTCGAGCTGTCGCGCCGGCGGCGGCTTGATGACGTCCATGATGCGAAACAGGATGAACTGTCCGCCGAGCACGATGGCCCAGGCCGGCGCGCCGGCTCCGGCGAGCGGCATGGCCAGCAGGGCGACCCACTGTCCGGCGAACTCATCGAGAACGAACGGCTTCGGATCCTTGCTCGCAAAGCGGGCCAGCGCCCACGGCCCCCAGCGGACGGATCCCCAGGAGGCCAGGGCGATTCCGGCGCCGAGCACCGCCTCGCGCCCCACGACCGGCCAGGGTAGCCACTCAATCCCAACCAGAAGTCCCGCCAGCACCAGCACCGCCGCCAGTGAGCCGAAGCTCCCCGACGCCACCGGGGCATAGCCGGTATAGGCCACCGTGATGGCCAGCTCGCGCACGCGGTCGGCGCGACGGCCCATCAGCGCGCCCCGCCCGGCGTCGCCGGCTGTGACAGGCGCAGCGCGTCGCGCGCCCGGCCCAGGTACGGAAGCAACGAGGCCACCGTGGCGACGACCGTGAGCCAGACGCAAGCCACCGCGAGCGCATGAAGCTGCGGAAACCAGGCGAGCCGGCCGAGGATGATCGCGACGCTGGCGCTCTGGATGAACATCTTGAGCTTGCCGGCCCATGAGGCGGCGAAATCCCGTCCGCGCGACTCGCTGTCGCTGCGCAGAGCCGAGACCAGCAGCTCGCGCAGCATGACCACGACCGCCATCCACGGCTGCACGCCGACGATGCTCGTCCCGGTCCCGGCATCCGCGAAGCCCGCGCCGGCGAAAAAGACGAACGCGCCGCAGATCACGACCTTGTCCACGACCGGGTCGATGATCCGGCCGAACGACGTCTCCTGGTTCAGCGCCCGCGCCAGGTATCCGTCGATCACGTCGGTCACCACCGCCGCCAGGAACACCCAGAACCCGACCGCCAGCAGCCAGCGCTGCTGTTCGATCCGGTCCGCCGAGACGACGGAAAGCAGCACGAAGAACAGCACAGCCAGCGCCAGCCGGCCCAGCGTGATCTGGTTGGGAACGTTGATCCGCATCTCGCTTCCAATGCCGGCTGGCCGTGCCGATCGCGCCCGCCGGCAGCCCGCGCCGCTCAGAACCGCCGCGTCTGCCGCACCTCGACCCGATTGCCGCACGGGTCGGCGACGATGAGGCAATCCTCGGTGCTGAACACGCCCCGCTGCCGCTCATAGGGCCACCCGGCCGCGGCCAGGCGCGCCTCCACGTCCTCAAGCCGCACGGTCACGAGTGATACGCGGCGCCTCACCGGGTCCACGATCGGATCATGCCGATGATGAAAGAACAACCCGCGCCGCAGCGGCCCCACGCCCCAGCCGCCCGGAATCTGCGCCACCTCGGGCCAGCGGCTCAGCCCCAGCAGCTCGACGTAGAACCGCGCGAATTCTTCGGTGCGCTCGCGCGCCATCTCGGCCCTGACCTCGCACAGCACCTGCGGAACCACGTGAAGACCTGCCCGTCCTCGTCTCATCCGGCGGCTTCGGCGCTTCGACCCCGCGTCCGCCCGACCTCCTAGAGCGTAGCTTGGCCTCCATCCGCGTGCAAAGCCGCCCCGCGCCAGTGCGGCACTTGCCCGCGACGCGCCCTTCACGCTACAACCGGCGGCATGGCGCGCGAACCGCTGCACTGCGTGCTCATCGGAGGCGGCCTGGCCGGCGGGCTGCTGGCGGCGACGCTCGGCCAGGCCGGGCTGCGCGTCGACCTGTATGAACGCCGGCCCGACCCCGAGGCGGGCCAGTCGGTCGGGGGCCGCTCGATCAACCTCGCGGTCTCCACCCGCGGCATCAGCGCCCTCCAGCGCGTCGGCCTCGCCGACGAAGTGCTCGCGCAGGCGATCCCCATGCGCGGGCGCATGATCCACTCCCGCGACGGCTCGCTGCACTACCAGCCCTACGACAAAGACCCGGCCCGCTGCATCAACTCCGTCGGCCGCGGCGCCCTCAACCGTATCACCATCGCCGCCGCCCGCCGCATGCCCAACGTCCGCGTGCACTTCAACCAGCGCTGCATCGACGCCGATCTCGATCGCCCCGCCGCCAGCCTCTTCGACGGCGACGCCGGCTGCGCGCACGACGTCGCGGGCGACCTGCTCATCGGCGTGGACGGCGCCTTCTCGGCGGTGCGGCGGGCCATGCAGCGGCTCGACCGCTTCGACTACCGCCAGGACTACCTGGCGCACGGCTACAAGGAGCTGACGATCCCGCCCGCCAGCGACGGCGGCTTCCGCATGGAGCGCCACGCGCTGCACATCTGGCCGCGGCACAGCTTCATGATGATCGCGCTGCCCAACCCCGACGGCTCGTTCACCTGCACGCTCTTCTACCCCTTCGACGGCCCGCGCGGCTTCGCCAGCATCCGCGGCGACGACGACGTGCGGCGCTTCTTCGAAGAGCAGTTTCCCGACGCCGTCCCGCTGATGCCGACGCTGCTGGAGGACTTCCGCCGCAATCCGACCGGTTCGATGGTGACGGTGCGCTGCCGGCCGTGGCGCTATCGCGATCGCGTGGTGCTGGTGGGCGACGCGGCCCACGCCGTCGTGCCGTTCTATGGGCAGGGGGCCAACGCCGGCTTCGAGGACGTGGCGGAGCTTGACGACTGCCTGCGGGGGCACGGCGGCGACGTCGAGCGCGCCCTCGCCGAATACGAGGCGCGGCGCAAGCCGAACACCGACGCCCTGGCGGAGCTGGCGCTCGCGAACTTCGTGGAGATGCGCGACAAGACGGCGTCGCGGGCGTTCCGCGCGTACAAGCGGCTCGATCGCACGCTGCACCGCCTGCTGCCCGGCTGGTACACGCCGCTCTACACGCTCGTCTCGTTCACCACGACGCCCTACGCCGAGGCGCTGCGCCGCGCCACCCGACAGGACCGCGCCGTGTTCGGCTCCCTGGCGCTGCTCGCCATCGTCGCCGTCGCGCTCGGCCTGGCCTTCTGCCTGCTCTGATCGGCGGCGCTGCCGGCGGCTCGGTGCATCCCACCGCGCGACGAGGGGACGAAGGACCGGAGGGAGGAAGGCTGGAGGCACGAAGGCACAAAGGGACACAGAGCGACGTTCGGCGTGCTTTCGCTCTTCGCTCTTCGCTCTTCGCTCTTCTCCTTCGCTCGTTCGTCTGCACTCGCCACTCGCGGCTTTCCGTCTGGCGGGGACGCTTGAGAGGAATGACGAGCGTCGAGTTCAGCGTGACGAGTGAAGAAGGGCCGCGGCGGCTGCTGGGCACTGGGCACTTTGCACTGTGAACACGCCCTTTGCGCTTTGCCCTCTCACCCACATTCCTTCCCGAAGTTCGCGAGCAGCGTGCCCAGGTCGGACTGGTCGACGTCGCCGTCGTTGTCGGTGTCGCCGGGGCAGTCGCCGGGGGCGCCGGTGCAGGTGTAGTTGGCCAGCAGGATGCCGAGATCGGCCTGGGTCACGACGCCGTCGCCGTCGAAATCGCCGCAGGCGGCCCCGCCGCTGTTGCCGGCGGCGGTGAAGCGGGCGATCTTGGTGTGGAATGCCGCCTCGCCACCGCCAACGTGCAGTTGCGGGCCGTCGCCGCTGTCGTAGAACTCGGTCACACGCGCGCTGGGGAGTGTCGGTTCATAGCGCGTCCACGTGACGCCGTTCCACCTGACAACGACACCGCCGCCAAGCACGAATAGCGCCGGCCCCGTCGGCGTGTTGTGCGTTTGCACGTTGACGGGCCATGGGACCGGCGAGCCGCTCGGCCCGACCTGCGACCACTGGCTGCCGTCCCACTTCGCGAGCCCCTGAATCGGCTTGCCGTCGACTTCGCTGAAGAATCCGCCCATGTAGAGTGCCGGGCCGTTGCCGTCGTCGAAGACGGCGAGACTGGTGGCGTAGCCGTTGGAATCGGTGATGCCCTGGCCGAGCGGCGACCAGATCTCGCCGTCCCACCGGGCGACGCGGTTGACGAGCTGGCCGCCGATGCCGCCGGTGTGCGTGAAGAAGCCGCAGGCGTAGAGGATCGGCCCGGCGCCGTGGTCGACGAAGGCGAGGCTCTCGACGCCGCCGCTGAGCCCGGTGCCGAGGGCCGACCAGCTCTGGCCATTCCAGCGCGCGACGCGCCGCGCGGGGACCCCGCCCGCGCTGGTGAACGTGCCGGCGACGTAGATCACGGTCTGGCCGTTTTCGACCCTGCTGATGATGCTGCGCACGTCGGCGTTCATGCCCGAACCGAGCGGATGCCAGCTCTGGCCATCCCAGCGCGCGATGCGCGGAGCCGCGACGCCAGACATGGCCGTGAACTCACCCCCGACAAACACACCGGTCTCTGTAGACAGTATGGCCATCACCTGACCACCAGGTGTGGAATTCATGGCGTGCCAGGATTCAGCACTCCACGCCGCGATGCAGGAACTCGGTGTGCTGTCGTTGCCAATATGGTAGAAAAGGCCTCCGGCATACAGTTTGTCATCCGTGTGCGCAGCGAGCGCAAGCACGGTGCCGACGGAGTCCGGCTTATTGGGATCATCGTAGAAACTTACCCCACGGTCCGGCCACTCGAAGACACCAGAGATGATGTCCTGCGCCCAGACGGCGGGCGACAGGGCCGCAAGGCAGCACAGAAAGAAGGGACCAAGGGACCGAGGGACCAAGGGACCAAGGGAAGAGAGACCAAGGGAAGAAGGCACGCAGGCACGTGGGCACAAAGGGAGAGAACGCATGGCAAGCTCCTTGCACTCAGTTCGTCACGCGGCTCAGCCGCACCTTGACCGGGCTCAGGTTCGTGTTGCCGAACAGCGGGACCGACATCACTTCGGCGCAGAGATCCTTGCCCGAGGAGTTAATCATCTCAAGTCCGCCGCTGACCATCACCCCCAGCGACGTGTTCAGCGACAGTCAGGCTCGTCAATAGGTTCAGCCGGTAGCTCGTCAGCCGCACACGCACGTCGTAGGTCCGCGCGCTCCCGACGTTCGGCAGCACGAACGCGTCGGCATCGGTCGGATCGGGCGGAACCAGGATGAACGTCCGGTTGTTCCCGGCGAAGCTATAGGCCTTCAGCGCCCCGAGCGTCACCGGGTCGTTCGGGTCGGTCTGTACCGGGCAGCGGCTATCCGGATCATCCGGATCGTTGCCGCAGTTCGGGTCATCGCAGCCCGGCGGGTTGTAGCACAGCGGGTTCCAGGTTTCCAGCGGCAGCAGCGAGTAGCCCTCGCAGGTGTTGTACTCGTGCTGCATGATGCAGATGTCGCACTCGTCGACCACGCCGTCGCGGTTCAGGTCGGCGACGCAGCCGCACTGCCCGCCGCAGGCCTGTCCGACGAGGGCGTCCATGAACAGGTCGAGGTCGTCGTCATTGACCACGCCGTCGCCGTTGATGTCGGCGCAGCACATCCCGATTTCCCAGTTGTTGCAGGGCGCATCGATGCAGCGCTCGCAATCGTCCGGCCGGGCGTCGGCCGCCGTCCTGGCCGCCGCGAGCGTCAGCAACGCCCCAGTCGCGGTGCAGGTGATCAGAAGCCGGCACGCGCCCCTTGCCGACGCGCGCCGCCGCATCGGCCGGCGCAAGACGCAGACGCGGGACAGCGCGACGAGCGACGAGCGACGAGCGACGAGCGACGAGCGACGAGCGACGAGCGACGAGCGACGAGCGACGAGCGACGAGCGACGAGCGACGAGCGACGAGCGACCATTCATGGCGGGGCCTTTCGCGGGCGGCGGGGCGCTGACGAGACCCGGACTTGCCCAGTCTGTCAGTTTATCGCCCCAGGCGGGTGAGTCAACCGAATCTTCAGCCCCTTTCGGTACGTTCCACGACCCTTCGGTGCTTTCGACGACCTCTCGGGTCGCCCGGCGCCGGTGACACTCAACGCGGCCGGGCCGCCGGAGTAGAATCCCGCCGAAACGGCCCGTGAGGATGGGTCGCGGCGCGCGGCTGCCGAAACGGTGCTCGTGGCTGGCGTTCGGCCCTCGCGGGCGGGCACTCGGCCTCGCGGCCGGCGTTCGGCCCGCGCGGCTGGCCTTGGAGTCCGGCATGGCCCTGACCTACGCTTCGTATCTCGAGCTCGACACGCTGCTGGGCCTCCAGCAGCCGCGCTCCGAGCCATCCGAGCACGATGAGATGCTCTTCATCGTCATTCACCAGACCTACGAGCTGTGGTTCAAACAGCTCCTGCACGAATTCGAGAAGACCAAGCGCGATTTCTCGGCGGGCGACCTGTATGGCGCGATCCACACCTTCAAGCGCTGCCGGACGATCATGAAGACGCTCGTCGCCCAGCTCGACATCCTCGAGACCATGACGCCGATGAGCTTCACCAGCTTCCGCGACCGGCTAGAGACCGCCAGCGGCTTTCAGAGTGTGCAGTTCCGCGAGCTCGAGTTCGTCCTGGGCTGGAAGCGCCCCGACACGCTGCGCTACTACGCGGCCATCCCCGGCGCCACCGAAACGCTCCGCCGCCGGCTCGAAGAGCGCAGCGTCTACGACCATTTCTACGACTTCCTGGCGGGGCGCGGCGTGGCGATCCCGGCGGCACTGCGCGACAAGGATGTCCGCCTCGCCGTGCAGCCCGACGCGCAGGTGCAGGCCGGCCTGCTGCGGCTCTACAAGGCCGCCCCCGAGCTCGCCATCCTCTTCGAGCTCATGACCGACTTCGACGAAGGCCAGCAGGAGTGGCGCTACCGCCATGTCAAGCTCGTCGAACGCACGATCGGCAACAAGAAAGGCACGGGCGGGTCGCCGGGCGTCGAGTTCCTGAAGCGCTCGCTGTTCATCCCGGCCTTCCCGGACCTGTGGGCGATCCGCCACGAACTGTAGAGGCCATCCCAGAGCCGGGTTACTGGTACGATCAGAGCGGGTGCACGTGCGATCGAAATGGAAACTGGCGGGGCCTTCCGGCGCAACCGCCTCCCCAAGGGCGCGGCTCGGACCTCTCCGCGCGCGGCGGCGCGATCCGCGTTTTGCAGTAGAATCCGGGTCTGACCCAGCCTCGGCAGAAGCAGCCGAAAGGTTGCCGTAACAGGGAGTCGCCGCCATGCAGAAAGCCGTCGCCTTCATCCGCGAGCACACGAGGCGCCACCTCGACTGGGCGATCGACCTGTGCCGCATCCCCAGCATCTCGACCAAGCCCGAGCACAAGGCCGACGTGGCCCGGGCCGTGCAGTGGACGCGCGACCTCTGCGAGAAGATCGGCCTGAAGGCCCGCATCATCGAGACGGCCCGCCACCCGGCGGTGTACGCCGAGCGCTGCGATCACCCCGGCCAGCCCGTGTATCTCGTGTACGGCCACGTCGACGTGCAGCCAACGGGCGACTTGGCGCTGTGGGACGCCCCTCCGTTCGAGCCGACCCTGAAGGACGGCTGGCTGGTGTGCCGCGGCAGCAGCGACGACAAGGGCCAGGTGCTGCTCTACCTGCGGGCCGCCGAGGCGTGGCTGAAGGCCGAGGGGCGGCTGCCGATCAACCTGAAGATGCTGATCGAGGGCGAGGAGGAGATCGGCTCGCCCAACCTGGGCAAGCTGCTGGAGGAGCACCGCGACCTGCTGAAGTGCGACACGATCCTCATCTCTGACACCGGCATGCACGAGGACGGCCTGCCCACCATCACCCTCGGCACCCGCGGCCTCGTGTACAAGGAAGTCCGACTCCAAGGGCCGAAGCACGACCTGCACAGCGGCACCCACGGCGGACCCGCTCCGAACCCCGCCACCATTCTCGCACAGCTCATCGCCGGCCTGCACGATCCGCAGACCGGCCGCGTCACCATCCCCGGCTTCTACGACCACGTGCAGGACCCCACGCCGGAGGAGCGCAAGGCCTACGCCGCGCTGAACCTCGATCCGGCCAGGTACGCGGCCGACCTCGGCGTCCCCGCGCTCGCCGCCGGCGAGAAAGGCTGGACCCCGCAGGAGCTACGCAGCATCCGCCCGACGCTGGAGGTGAACGGCATCTTCGGGGGGTACATGGGGGAGGGGGCGAACACGATCATACCGGCCCGGGCGGGGGCCAAGATCAGCATGAGGCTGGTGCCGAACCAGCCGGCGGAGGAGATCAGCAGGGCCTTCGACGCGCACGTCCATAAGACGATCGAGCAATTGACGAAGGGGCGCGGCGCCGCGGCCCAGACCGTGAAAGTCGAGATCATCCAGCATGGACCGGCGGTGAACGCCTATGTAACGCCAACAGGCAACGCACCGCAGTCACGCGCGACCGATCGATCGCAGCCGTCGGCGGCGGCTTCCGGAGCGACAGCCCAGGCCTTCGCCGCCGCCCGGCAATCGCTCCAGGAATCCTTCAGCCACGAGGTGGCCCTGGTTCGCGAGGGCGGGTCGTTGCCGATCCTGCCGATGTTCAAGCACGTCCTGGGCGCCGACAGCCTGATGCTGGGCTTCGCCAGCCCGAGCTGCAACGCCCACGGCCCGAACGAGAAGGTGCTCCTGAAAGACCTCGACCGCGGCGCGGAGGCGATCACGCGGCTGTTTGGGCATCTGGCGAAATAGCTGCGGCGCGTCCACTCCAGAACGGCGGAAGTTATTGGGCTTGCCGGCCGCTGCGCGCCATTCCGCTTGCCCCCGTCGCGCAATGCTTGCCACAATCCCAGCATGCTCGGCGTGCGTCCTGCTACAGACACGATGCTGCTTTTCTGGCTGGCGCGCAACCGCGCGGCGGAGGACCAGGCGCTGGAGCGCCTCGCCAGCGGCAAGCGGATCAACCGCGGCAGCGACGATCCGGCCGGGCTGGTATCGGCGACACAGCTCGACGCGGCGATCCGGGCGCTTGACGCCGAGGTGAAGATCACCAGCCGGCTCGACGCCAACGCGAACATCGCCGACGCGTCGCTGTCGCAGCTTTCGGACCTGACGAGCGAGCTGAACGCGGCGGTGGTGCGCGCGGCCAACACCGCCGGGCTGAGCCCCGACGAGCAGGCCGCGGCCCAGTTCGAAGTGGACCAGCTCGTTCAGAGCATCGGGCGGTTTTCGGATCAATCGGTCGAATCGCTCGGCGGGGTGGGGCTGGATGACGAGCAGCGGCAGGCGCTCAGCGAGCACCTGCGCAACGCGACGAGCGGCCTTGCGAGCCTGACAAGCGGCGGCGAGAATCACCTGGGCTCCGGCAACTTCGAGGCCGCGCAGGGCATCGTTCGCGAGGCCATGAACGCCTTCAGCACCGCCCGCGGCACGGTCGGGGCTTTCCAGAAGAGCACGCTGGCCCCGCGCGCTGCGCAGGCCGCCGGTCAGATCGAGTCGCTCACAGCGGCCCGCAGCCGGATCGTCGACGCGGACTTCGCGGCCGAGACGGCGAACCTGGTGCGCGCCCGCACACTGGCGACGGCCAACGTCGATCTGCTGCGCATTCATCGCCGCAACGCCGCGGCGGTGCTGTCGCTGCTGCGCTGATCCAGGCGCGGTTCATGCCACGGCGGGTCAATTCGCTCGGTGACGCACCCGATGCCTATACTGTTCAAATGCGAAGCGAGCAGGTCGACAGGCAGGCGCTGATCGTGGTGGCCCTCGGGGGAAATGCGATCTCGCGCGAGAGCGAAGAGGGCAACGTGCCGCAGCAGTTCGCGAACACGGCCCGGACGGCGGGCCACGTAGTGGACCTGGTGGAGTCGGGCCGGCGGCTCGTGGTGACGCACGGCAACGGCCCGCAGGTCGGCAACGTGCTGCGGCGGGTCGAGCTCGCGGCGCACGAGGTCTACACCATGCCGCTCGACGTATGCGGCGCCCACACCCAGGGCGGCATGGGCTACATGATCGCGCAGTGCCTGAACAACGAGCTTCGCCGGCGCGGGCTGACCCAGACGGCAGCCGCGCTGGTCACGATGGTCGAGGTCGACCGCGACGACCCGGAATTCCGCCAGCCGACGAAGCCCATCGGAAAGTACTACACCCGCGAGCGGGCCGAGCAGCTTCAACGCGAGCACGGCTGGCGCATGGCCGAGATCAACGCTCGCGGCTTTCGCCGCCTCGTCCCTTCTCCGCGGCCGCGGGCCATCGTCGAGGGCGAGCTGATCCGGCGACTGGCGCACCAGGGGCAGTTGCTGGTCGCGGCGGGCGGGGGCGGCGTGCCGGTGGTGTGCAATGCGGCCGGGGAGCTGGTAGGCGTCGAGGCCGTGGTGGACAAGGATCGTACGTCTGCGCTGCTGGCGCTGCTGATCGATGCGGACACGCTGGTGATCGCCACGGGGATCGAGCGCGTCGCGCTCGACTTCGGGCGCGCGACGCAGCGCTTCATCGACCAGATGACGCGCGCCGAGGCCCGCCGATACCTCGCGGAGGGCCAGTTTCCGCCCGGCTCGATGGGCCCGAAGATCGAAGCGGCCCTCGCGTTCCTCGACGCGACGCCCATGCCGGCTGCGCAGGTGATCATCTGCGACCTGGCGCACCTGCGGGCGTCGCTCCGCGGCGAAAGCGGCACGCGCATCGTCCCCTGACCCCGCTTTTGGCACTGGAGCCGCCGGCCCGTCCACGGTACATAATAGGAGTGGAGCCCCCCTGTCACGGGGGGGGCAAGCCGCACCGGCGGAGTGCTAGCATGACCTTCAAGCCGAGGAAAGTGCTCTGGCCAACGGATTTCTCGGACCTTTCCCTGAAGGCCGGCCGATACGCCGCCGCCTGCCAGCGCGCCTTTGATTGCGAGCTGCACGCCGTCCACGTCGTCACCCCGCCACTGACACCGGACGTTTCGGTGATGCTGCCGGCGGAGATGCCGTTGCCGGTGGCGTCGCCGGAGATTCTCGAGGGGGCGCGCGACGCGTTGCAGAAGATCATCGACCAGCATTTCGGGGGCGATCCGAGCATCCGGACGGACGTGTTCTACGGCAGCGCGTGGACCGGCATCTGCGATTATGCTGGTCGCCATGCGATCGACCTGATCGTGGTGACGACGCACGGGCGCACGGGGTTGCAGCGGGCGTTGATCGGCAGCACGGCGGAGCGGATCGTGCAGCACGCGCCGTGCCCGGTGCTGACGATACGCGAGGGGGCGCGGGACTTTCTGGAGGACTGAGGGGGTCGGCCGGCGGAAATGATTCGCCGCGGGAGGCGAATACCCTGTCGGCGACGCGGCCCGAACGGCCCAGCGGCCACGGAGAGAGTGCCCAATGCTGAACATGCTTGCGACTTCCGAGGCCAGCGCGGCCGTGGCGATCGTGACGATGGCCGGCGGAATACTGGTGGCGCTCATTTCCGTGATCGCCTTCAACATGCGCCGCGTGCGCGAAAACGCCTATAATGCCCGGCTCAAGCAGATGATGATCGAGCGCGGCATGTCGGCGGAGGAGATCGAGCGCGTGATCAATGCCCAGCCGCGGCACACGCACAACCGCGGGCAGCAATCCCTCTGATGCGTGTGGGACAGGCTATCAGCCGGTCAAGCGACGCTCCAAGCAGATTCGGATACCGCGGGTTGGCCACCCGCGGCTGTTCTGGCGCACACTTTCCTCACGAGGCCCTTGCATGAGACATCAAGACACGGGATAGATCGGCCCTTGGCAGAGCGTGAGATCGTCCGCGCAACCGCTTCCTCGCGGGCGCGGCTCGGATCATGCAGGAGCCTCTCACGGCCGCGGCCCGGATCGGGCTGCGGGCTCACTTATCACTCGCCGATCGGGAATGCCCGATCCACTGCGTCGTCGGGGTGCTCAGACGCCCGGCGCCGCGCCGGAGCGCGCACCACCATCAGCATCCCGATTCCCAGCACGACGGCGAACGCCACGCCCGCGGCGACGGCGGCGTTACGCTCGCGGTGCAGTCCGGAGACCATGACGGGCGGGTGAACGGCGGCGGTGATGCGATCGAGCGGCGGGGCGTCGGCCGCCATTTCGTCGGTCGCGGCCAGAAGGGCCTGGCGCTCCGCGGTGAGGCGCTCGATCTCCGCGTCGTCGCGGCGCAGCTCGGCCTCCAGCACGCGTCGCTCCGGCGCCGCCTGGCCGACGGCGTGCAGGGCCGCGACGTTCTCGAGGAGGCGGGCCAGCAGCTCGTCGCGCCGGCGATCGAGGCCGCTGGCGCGGTCGCTCTCGGCGCGGATGGCCTCATCGCGCTCCAGGCGCGCCTGCTCATCGGCCCGGGCCTGGAGCTGGGCGCGCAGCGCCTCACGCCGTTCGCGGATCCGCGTGCGCAGCCCGCGCAGCCGGCGGTCATGCGCCTCGAGGCGGAAGTTCTGCGCCAGGTCTACGCCCTTGCTGGCGTCAAGGAGCTCGCTGAGCCGCTCCTGCATGCGCGACAGGTCGCCGCGGAGCAACGAGGCGACGACGATCTCGCGCGTCGCGCCCTGTCCCTGCTCGATGAGGGCGTTGACGCGCTCCGTCAGCAGCTTCAGCGCAGCGCCGGCCTCCGCAACGATGCGCTGCGAGGCAGCCGCGGCCGCCACCTGGCGCTCGACCAGGTCGAGCGCGTCGGCGTCGGCGGCGCCGGCGCGTTCGACTGCATCGCGGGCCGCGTTCCATTCGTCGATGAACTGCGCGAGCGACGCGTCGAGCCCGTCGAGGGCCGTGGCGCACTCGTCGAGCACCAAGCCGATGCGCGGCGGGGGCTGCAAGGTGCGCTGCTCGGCCAGCGCGGCCTGGAGGGCGTGCAGCGCCTCGCGCAGGGCGCGCGCCGGATCGACCAGGAGGACCATCGCGACGGCCAATTCGGCCTGGTAGCCCTTGAGCGCCGCCGCGTACTCACGGCCATCCTCGCGCAGGATCGCATCTTCGGCGAGGTCGCGCTCGACCTGCTCGGGCGACAGTGCGCCCTGCGGGCGATCCTGGGCGCGCAGGGCGGCCAGCCGCTCGCGCGCGGCCCGCAGCGCTGTCGCCACCGAGGCCATTTCGTTCTGCAAGCTGCCGAACTGGGCGAAGACGGATTCGTAGGAGATCGTCTCCGGCAGGTCGTCGAGGCGCGCGGCGCGACGGGCGCGCGCCTCGCTCGCCCGCCGCGTCTCGGACTCGATCTGCGCCAGGCGGCCGCGGCGCTCATCGCTGATCGCCAGGCGCGCCGGCGGCGGCAGGTCCGCCTGGCGCGCCGAGTAGGCCTGAACGGCTTCGCGCAGCAGTGCCCGGTCGGCCGCCGCGGTCTCCGCGCTCGATAGCAAGACGAGTTCGACCAAGGGCTGATCGTGGGCGGACCGGACGCTCAGCCGCCCGGCGCGCTGCGCCGCCGTCCAGGCCTGGGCCTGGCCCGGGGCGCTCAGCAGCCGCTCGACGATGCCGGGCTCGCCGAGGCGCGCCGCGTGCTCAGCCGCCAGCACGGCCGGCGCGGCCCCCGCGCCGTCGATGCGCAGCTCGGCGCGACACGCGTAGCGCGGTTGCTCGATGAAGAACCAGGCGGTCCCGACGGCCGCCGCCGCCGCCGTCGCCAGCAGCAGGGCGCGCGGCCAGAGGCGCCGCCCGCGCGGGGCCGCGAGGATCGCCGCGCCGTCGTCGCCGCCGCGCTCGAGGGCCTCGCGCAAGCGGGCCACGTCGCGCTCGGCCTCTTCGCGCAGGGCCGCGAGCTTGAAGGCCTCGGCGGCGATGAGCTCGCGTTCGTGGCGGAGGCGCTCGTCGTTGAGCTTCAGGTGCAGGCTGTGCTGGTGCAGCTCCTGCTCGCGCGTTTCGAGCTGCGCCCGCAGGGCCTCGGCCTCGCCGGCCATCAGCTCGGCGCGGCGCTCGGACTCGGCGAGCTGCGCCCGGGAGCGTTCGAGGCCGGTGAGCCGGGCGTCGAGCTCCTGTTCGAGGCGTTCGGCCCTCAGCCGGCCGGCCAGGAGCTCCTGGGTCTGAGCCGCCAGCGCCGCCTCGCGCGCCGCGAGCTGCAGCCGGGTGTCTTCGAGGAGGGCCTGCTGCTGCTCGAGCGCGCGACGGCGCGTGTCCAGGTCGGCGGCCTGGCGTTCCAGGTCGCGTTGTGCGTCCTCGGTGTCGCGCTGCCTGCGTTCCATTTCGGCCGCCCGGCGCTCCAGTTCTGCCCGCCGCTCGTGCAGCGCGTGTTCCGCCGCGTCCGCGTGCTCAGTCTCGAGCCGCCGCTCGCGCTCGTCGATGCCGCGCTGCATCGCCAGCAGGGCCTCGCGCTCGTGCGCGACTTCGGCCCGCGCGGCCGCGACCTCGGATTGCTCCAGCGCAACCCGCGCCGCCGCCGCCTCGATGTCGGCCCGCTGCCGCCTGAGCTCGGCGCCCGCCGCCTCGATCCCCGCCTGGCGCTCGCGGCCGTGCGCCTCGAGCTGCGCCAGCCGGCGCTCGCGCTCGTCGAGCTCCGCTTGCCGCCGGCCCGTCGACAGCGCCTCATCTTCTGACAGACGGCGCTGGGCTTCAAGCGCCTGCCGCTCGGCGGCCAGGTCGCGCCGGGCGGACTCGGTCTCGCGAGCGCGGGCATCCAGCTCGGCCTGGCGCTCCAGCAGCTCGCGCTCGCCCGCCATGAGCTCCGCCTGGCGCTGCTCACAGGCGGCCGCATCCTGGGCCAGTTGAGCCGCGCGAGACTCGAGCGCCTGCTCGCGCTGATCGAGCGCCTCGCGCCGCTTCCCCAACGCCGTCTCATGCTCGGCCAGGGCGCTGCGCCGGGCTTCGATGGCGTCCGCCGCCTCACGCAGGCGCTGCTCCTGCTCGATAAGCAGATCGAGCCGCGAGCACAGCTCGGCTTGCCGCTCGTCGATCGCCGCGCGGCGCGCCTGCGCGTCGCGGCCGGAATGGTCGACGGCGCTGCGGGCGGCCGCGAGCTCCTGGGCCTCGCGCGCCAGGTCGGCGCGCTGCTGGCCGAGCGCCTGCTCCGCGCCCGCGAGCTCCGCCGCACGCGTGCGAAGCGCGTCGCGCTCGGCGTCGAGGGCCTGGCGTCCGGCAGCGAGCGCGGCCTGGTCGCGGTGGAGCGATGCGGCAAGCGCCTCCTGCTCCGCGCGGCGCGCGTCGAGCTCGCGCAGTGCCGCGTCGCGCGCCGCGCCGGCCGTCGCCGCCTTCTCACGCGCGTGCTCCAGCTCCGCCCGCAGGCCATCGAGCCGCTGCTGCTGCTCGGCGAGCGCTGCGCTGCGCGCGTCCAGCGCCTCGCGCTCGCAGCGCATGGCGTAGCGCTGCTGCTCGGCGTCGGCGGCCTGCCGTTCGAGCTGGGCGGCCGTGTGCTCGGTGGATTCCTGCACATCGGCCAGGCGCCGGGCCTCCTGGGCCAGCGCCGCTCGCTCGGCGTCGCAGGCCGCTTGCGCGGCCGCCAGCTCCTCCTGTGCGCGAGCCAGCTCGTCGGCCTTGCGGGCGAGCTCAGCGTCGCGGCGATCGAGCCTCCCGGCCTCGGCCAGCAGGCCGTCGCCGCGCTCGTTCAGCTCCGTCCGCAGGTCGTCCAACTGGCGGCGCTCGTCGGCCATCTGCTGCTCGACGCGCGCGAGATCATCGTGACGACGGACCAGGTCCTGAGCCTGCTGGGCGAGCCGCTGCTCCTGGGCGCGCAGCTCACGCTCGCGCTGCAAGAGGCGCGCGAGCCGGCGGCGCATCTGCTCGCGGCGGGTCTCGAGGCGCTGTTGAATCGCGGTCAGCGCGGCCTCGCTGGCCGACGTGGCCTCGAGCCGCAGTGCGAGTTCCCGCTCGCGCTCCTGCAAGGCCGCCCCGCGGCGCTCGTACTCGGCGGAGAGCGCCTCCACGTGGCGGGCCTGCTGCTCGACGTCGGCCTGGCGGCGCGCGAGGGCCTGCTCGCGCAGCTCCAGGTCGTGGCGCGCCTCGGCGATGGCTCGGCGCCCGGCTTCGAGCGTGTCGCGCTCCGCCGCCAGGCGCTGCCCGGCCAGGGCGTCGCGCGCGATCCCGGCGCCCAGGCGCGCGGAGTGTCCGCCGAGCTCCTGCTGGGCGAGGGCAAGGGCCTGGCGCGCCTCGCGCAGGTCGGCCTGCGCCCGCGACAGCGCCGCCCGCTCCTCGTCGTAGCGCGCCCGCAGGGCTTCGAGCTGCTCAGCGGCCTGGTCGACCTCGCGCCGCCGCTGTTCGACCGCCTTCGCCGCGTCCGCGGTCTCGGCGCTGCGGCGCAGGGTGGCGGCGTGCAGCTCGTCGAGTTCGCGGCCGCGCGCGGCGAGCTCGCCGGCGAGCTGGGTCAGCGATTGCTGCTCGCGTCCGAGCGCGGCCTCGCGGGCGTCGAGCGCCCGGCGGCGCTGCTCCAATTGCTGTTCGCGCAGGCGCGCGGCCCCGCGCCGCGCCTCCAGTTCGCTGCGGGCCGTGTCGAGGGCCGACGCCTCGTGCTCAATGGTCCGGCTGCGCTCCGCAAGCTCGGCCTCGCGCTGGTCCAGCGCGGCGCGCGCCTCGTCCAGCTCGCAGCGATCGGCCGCGAGCCGCGCGCGCGCCTCGTCGCCGGCGGTGCGCTCGTGCTCCAGCGCGGTGCGCTCTTCATTGAGCGAGCGGCGCTCGGCGGCCAGGGCCGCCTGCTCCGTCTGCACGACGATCTGCTGGCGCTTGATCTGCTCGGCAAGCTCCGCCTGCGCGGCGGCGTGCTGCTGCTCGGCGCGGCGGGCCCGCTCCTCGATGGCGCAGCGCTCCTGGAGCAGGGCCTTCTCGCGCTGCGCGAGCTCGGCCTGTTGCTGGCGCAGCAGGTTCTGACTCTGTTCGAGCTTCAGCCGCGCCGCGCGCAGCTCCGACTCGCGCTGTCGCAGGCCGGTGGTCTGTTCCGCCGGCGGGCGGGCGCTCCTCGGCTGGCGATCGCTCGCCGGTTGCCCGGCGGGCCCTTCGAGCCCGATGGCGCCGAGCCAGAAGCGCGTCTCGCCTGCGGCGATGCGGTCTCCCGACGCGGCCAAGTCGCCTTTCTGCTGTTCGATCTCCTTGTGGCGCTGCTCGAGCTCGGCCCGCTGGCGCTGCAGCTCCTGGTGGGCGTCATCAAACTCGCGCTGCCGCGCCTGCAAGGCCGCGTCGCGCGCGTCGAGTTCCGCCTTGCGGGCCTCGAGCCGGCGCCGGGCCTCGGCCAGCTCGTGCTGGGCCGACTGCCGCGCCAGCGCGCGGAGCCGCTGCTGCTCCTCCTCGATGCGCAGTCGGCGGGCCTCGAGCTCGTCCTCGCGTGAGTTCAGGTCGGCCAGGCGCTCGCGGATCTCGCGCACGACCGAGCCCATCGAATCCGCAATCACCGATCCGAGGTCAGCGCTCTCCACGGGCGGCGGCCCGTCCTCGGACGCCGGCGGTGGGGGAAGCACGTCGGGCCGGTTTCGGCGGCGGACTGGCTCGCGCGTGGACGCCATGCGGGACACCTTCGGGGGCAAGAAGAGGCCAAGGTCGCTTGTCGCTTCTATCGGACGACCCGCCCTCGCCGGGCATCCCGGGGGGATCGGTGGGTTGCATGGGCGCAAAGCTTGCCCGGCCCGGGTCTGGCCTCGCGTCGAGCGGCGAAATCCACGCCGCACCGCGGCGAACTTCCATCGAACATGGGGTCGGCGATGGGCCGGCGATGGGCCGGCGGGCGCGTGGCGCGCCGCCCGGACCAGGGCCGGGGCGTCGGCGTGGCGCAATTCAACGCAAGCTGGGGCGTAGCCGATGCCAAGTCGGTGACCCTGCCCGAAGTACCGTTGGAGGAGGGCGTCTGATGGCCATGAAGTTGTGCGTCCACGGCCTCAGCGATGTGCCGGCTTTTGCCCCGTCGGTCGCGTCCATCGCGGCGAATACGACGAGTCGCGAGCAGCTCATGACGGCCCTGGGAGCGCTGTCGCCCGACGCGTTGCTGCTGGACCTGGACGCGCCGGACGCCACCGGCCTGATCGTGGCGGCGCTGGAGTTGCGGCCGCACCTCGGCGTGGTCGGAGCGATCGGCGGAGCGGACCTGAACCTGGTGATCGCGGCGCAGCGCGCCGGCTGCGCCCAGGTCGTGACCAAGCCGATTGACGGCAATGACCTGGCCGCGGCCCTGATGCGCGTCTCGCCGCGGACGCGCGAGCCGCGCGAGCCGCGCGGCGGGCAGCTCTTCGCGCTGATGGGTGCGACGGGTGGCAACGGGGTGACGACGCTGGCGTGCCACCTGGCCGTGGAACTCTCGACACTGACCGGCGCCTCGGCGGCGCTGATCGACCTTGACCTGGAGTTCGGCGGAGTCGCGCGGGCCTTCGACCTGGCCCCGGGCATGACGATCAGCGACCTGGCGGCGGTCGAGCGGCTCGAACCCGACATGCTGGCGCGCGTCGCGCTGAACGTCGCCGGACGCGTCAGCGTCATTCCGCGCCCGAACTCCGTGCACGACGTTCACACCATTCACGAAGCCCAGATTCAGGCGCTGCTGGGCACGGCGGTTCAGGCCTTTCCGTTCGTCGTCGTGGACCTGCCGCGAAAGCTGGATGCCGTCGCCGGACTCACGATCGAGGCCTGTGACCGCCTGCTGATTGTTGTGCAACTGAACGTGCCCAACGTCGACAACGCCCGCCGGCTGATTGATGCGCTCACCCAGGAGGGCGTGCCCGCTGAGCGAATCGAGCTGATCGTCAATCGTTACCGCAAGGGGGCCGTGCCCTTCCCGGTTGAGATGCTCGAGCGGCAGTTGGGCAAGAAAGTCCTGGCCGTGGTACCGAACGATTACCAGGCCGTCAGCTATGCCATCGACACGGGCCAGCCGCTCGCGGAGCGCAACGCCGTGCGGACCGCGATCGCCGAGTTGGCCGGCAGGCTGGTCGCCCGCCCGGAGGCGACCGCGGCGGCGGCGCCCAAGCCGACCACGCCCGCGAAGAAGGGAAAGCGCGAGGCCGCCCGGCGCTAGCCGGCGCCTGAAACCAGCGCCAGGTACAGGCGATCAGCCTGTGCGGCGTGCATGCCTTCGGCTCCCGCCCGGCGGTCGTCCGCTTACAATCTTTCGCCTGGACGGTTTTGGAGACTCCGCTTGGCGCGGACCTGGCGACGCACGCATGTGGCATGGCTGGCACTGGTGCTGGCGGGCTGGCCGGCGCTTGCGGCGCGTGCTGCACAGGACGAGCGCCAACGCGAGATCGAGCGGCTCGTGGCCGATGGCGACGTCACGGCGCTTTCGGCCCGGCTCGGCGGCCGTACGCCGGAGAACCTGCACCTCCTGGCCCGGGCGCAGGCGAACCGGGCGTCCGCGGCTCGCGAGCCGTTGCAGCGCCAGCGGGCGTTCGAGGATGCGGAGCGCCGTTACAACGAGCTGATCACGGCGTACGAGAACGCGCCGGACGACCCGACCCTGAGATTGGTGAACGCGGCCGCCGCCCGGATCGAGCTGGCGCTCATGTGCATGACGCGCTGGGCGACGCCGGACCTGGACGAGTTCGAGATCTCCAACGGCGAGCGTGGCGATCGGGCGCGGCTGCTGAGGCTGCTGAGCCGGGCCCGCGGCCTGTGCGAGTCGGCGGCGCTGACGATCCGTCCGCTGGCGGACGAGCTGGAGACGGGCGACCGCGAGGTCGAGGACCGCTTCCTGGCGCTGGGCATCTACGACCAGGTGCGGGCGCTGAATCTCGACGTGGACTTCAACCTCGGCTGGGCCAACCTGTCGATCGCCCGCGTCCAGGCCGGAAGCGAGGAGAACCGGGCTGACGCCCTGCGCGTCGCGGAGCGCTGTTTCCGCCGGCTGCTGGACGCCGGGTCGATCGGGGCCAACGTCCAGCTCGTGTTCCTCGGGCTCGGGATGACGCTGCGCGAGCAGCAGCGTTACGCGGAGGCGGAGCGCTGCTTCGGCCGCGCGCTCGACGACGCCGATTTTCCGATGGAGGCGCGCACGCGCTACGAGCACGCCCGCAGCCAGCTCGCCGCGGGACAGTTCGACGAGGCGCGCCTGACGCTGCGCCGGCTGATCGAGCTCGACGTCGCCGACCTCGGCCCGACCCAGCAGGCGGCGCGCTTCTACATGAACCTCGCGCGGCTCTGGGAGGCCAACAGCTTCCTGGTCGAGGCCGACCGCCTCTCCCAGACCGCCGAGACCAGCACCGCCCGCCGCGCCGTGCTGCTGCGCGCCCAACGCGCCCGCGAGACCGGCCTGACGAAGCTCACGCGGCTCGCCGCCGAGGGCGGGTTCTGGCCCGGGGTCGTGGACCTGTACATATCCGCGAGCGTGCCGGCGGGCGCCGACCCCGCCACGCTCTCACCGATCGAGCTGCTGTTCACCGCGCGCCGGCTGGCGGCGGAAAAGCGATTTGACACGGCGGTGGAGCGGCTGACCGAGGCCATCGGCCGTCCGGACCTGAGCCGCGACCTGTCGGGCGACCTCCTCTACGAGCTGGGGCTGTGTCAATACTGGCGCGGCTCGAAGCGCGAGGCCGCGGCGGTCTTCGACCGCCTCGCGACCGAGCAGAAGAACCACGCCCGCGCCGTGGCGGCGGTGACCTACGCCTCACAGCTCTGGGCGGAGCTGGCCGAGGACAGCCGCCAGCCCGACGACTACGCCCGGCTCTCGGACACGCTGCTGAACCTGCTTCAAAGCTTCCCGGAGCACCCGCAGCGGCATCTGGCCGAATGGTGGCTGCCGATGGCGCTGCAATCCGCCGGCCGTTATGAGCAGGCTTCGGAGCGTTTCGCGGCGGTGCGGGCCGATTCGCCGCAGTGGGAAGAGGCCCAGTACCGCCGCGTGCACTGCCAGCGGCTGCTGCTGGAGTCGCAGCGGACGCGCTACTCGCCGCTGGACTACGCCCAGCGTGCGCAGCTCGCGGTGACGGAGCTGCGGCGCTATGCCCGCTCGGCAAACGAACGCGCCGTCGCCTCGCCGCGCGCCCAGTCCGTGCGCCACTGGGCGGCCCTGGCGGAGGTCAGCGCGGCGGAGCTGCTGGTGTCGGCGGGCGTCGAGCAGTATCAGCAGGCGCTCGATGTGCTGGCCGACTTCGAGCAGCGCTACAGCGGCGTGACGATCAGCCGGGCGCTGGCGGCCCGCGTCCGAGCCTACCGCGGGCTGAAGCAGTTCGACGCCGGCTCGAGGGCGCTGGAGGAGTACCTGAGGTCGGTGCCGGCGGAGAAGGTCGGGCCCTTGCTGGCCAACCTCGCCGCCGGCATGCAGGAGGAGGTCGAGCGCCTGGCCGACGCCGGCCAATCTGACGAGGCCGCGCTGCTCGCGACCGACGCGATTCCCACGTTTCAGCAACTCGAAGCCTGGGCGGTGGCGACGAACCGGCAGCCGGCGGAGATCGCGACGATCCGGGCCGGGTTGGCGCGGATGCACCACGTGGCGCGGCGGTTGAAAGAGGGGCTTGAGCTCGTTTTGTCGCTGCTCAGCGAGGAACCGCGAAACGGCAACTACCTGCGGCTCGCGGCGCTGCTGCGGACCGACATGCTGCCGGAACGGCCGTCGGCGGCCGAGCTGGCCGCGGCGCGCGAGGCGTGGGAGACGCTGCTGCGCGATTCGGACTTGCGCGTCCGCGCGCCGAGCCGCTACTGGGAGGCGCGCTACCACCACCTGGAGCTGCTGCTGCGCGAGGGCCGAGCCGAGGACGTGGCCAAGGCGATCGCCAGCGAGCGCGTCTGGTATCCGGAGATGGGCGGGGCGCGCTGGCAGCAGCGGTTCGAGAACCTTCAGCGGCTCGCCGCGGCGCAGGCCGGCCTGGGCCCCGTCGTGGCGCCTGTGACGCACTCTCGTCCGGCCGATTGATCGTCCTGGTGGGCCGCAAGCCTGCCTAGCGCGCCGTCAACGCCGCATCCAGCAGCTCGCGGAACTGCGCCGCCGACCGGAAGCCCGCGACGCGCTCGCCGCGCACGTAGAACGTCGGCGTCCCGGTTACGCCGAGCAGCCGCCCCGAGTCGACGTCGCGCTGCACGCGGGCCGCGACCGCCTCGCTCTCCTGGCAGGCGGCAAACGACTGCCCGTCGATGCCCAGCCCCGCCGCGTACGCCCGCAGGTCGTCCGCCAGCAGAGCCGTCTGGTTGGCGAAAAGCGCGGCATGATAGCTCCAGAAGCGTCCATCGGCCGCGGCGCACTCCGACGCGCGGGCCGCAGATTCCGCCTGCGGATGCACCGTCCTGAGCGGGTAATGGCGGTACACCCAGCGCACCTTGCCGGCGTCGATGTACTCGCTCTTGATTGCCGGGAACGTCTCCTCCTCGAACTGCCGGCACACCGGGCACTGGAAATCGCCGTACTCGATCACCGTCAGCGGCGCATCGGCCGAACCCAGGACGTGATCGTCGTCAGCGACTCGCAGCGCCGCGGCGACCGGATCATTCGCGTCCTTCGCCGCGTTCGGGTCGGTGGGGGCGCCGACGAGCAGGCATCCGCCCAGCAGACCAACGCCGGCGATCGCGGCGCCGACGATCGCCGCGGCCGTAAGGTGACTCAATCCGCCATGCACAGGGGACATCGACCCGACTCCGCTTGCAACCTGCGCTCTCTAGGACCCTGGGCGCATGATACCGCGAGCTTGACGGCGCTGCGAACGCGGCTGTATCGTAAGCGGACACTTACAGCGGGGCCGGCGCGCCCGTCGGCCGGAGGAGCGCGCGTGGCCAGGCCAAGTCAGTCACACCAGAAACGCGACACGATGCTCCCCGTCCTCGCCCGCGCCTTCGCCGAACTCGGCTATCGCCGCGCCACGACCGCCGAGCTGGCGCGGCGCTGCGGCGTGCGGGAGAACGTGCTGTATCGCCTGTGGCCGGACAAGCGCGCGATGTTTATCGCCGCGATCGGTCACGTTTACGACGCATCGCGGCGGATCTGGAGCGAGCTGCTCGCGAGACGGGACGGCGGGACGGCGGCGGAGCGGCTGCTGGCGTACGAATCGCGGCATCACGGAGAGTTCGGGCTGTATCGCATCCTGTTCGCCGGCCTGGGCGAGACGGAGGACGCGGAAATCCGCGAGGCGCTGGGGCGCACCTTCGCCCGTTTCCAGGGCTACCTGCGCGACCGCATCGCCGATCATCGCGAGGCCGCCGGCGACGAAGCCGGCCCGGACGCAGACCAGCGCGCCTGGGCGGTCGTGGGGTTGGGAACGCTGGCGAACATCGGGGCCGAGCTGGGGCTGCTGACGCCTCGGGCCCGGCGCGACCTGCTGGCGGGCGTGGGCCGTCTGCTGCTGGAAGGCTGCCCTTCCGGCGGCCTCACGCCGGGCTGCGCCGCGCCCGCGGGCGCCAAGACCCGCGCGAAGCGCCGCGCCCGTGAATCAGGCGCGCCGTAGCGGCGCGCACGGCCGTCAGCCGTTGCGCGCCATGATCCGCACCAGCCCGACCAGGCCGCTGACCACCAGCGACAGCAGCAGCAGGAACAGCAGCATCCCGACGGCGAAGCTCAGGATCGGCCAACTGCTGAGCACGAAGTTGTGAACCACGGGCGTGAGCGTCGAGAGCACGCCCACCGCCAGCCCGGTCAGGAGGATCGCGCCGATCGCGCCGCGGCGGTTGCCGGCGAAGGGGGTCATGCGCACGGTGAGGCAGATCGACAGGTACAGGAACAGCACGGTCGTCCACTGCATGAGGTTGCTGCCGAGGATCCCGTTCAGCAGGGCCTCGACCAGCGTGATGCCGCTGCGCAGCAGCTCCCACACGCCCGCGAGCGTCGTCGGCGGGGCCTGTGGCAGCGACAGTCCGCCGCCCGCCGCCGCCCGCGACAGCACGGGGCCGCCCCAGAAGTGCGCGACGAGATAGAGGCAGGCGGCGCATGCGGCCAGCGGCAGGAGGCCGACGACGATGCCGCCGACGACGGGGATGCGGGTGTTGTCGGGCGTGTCGGACTGGGGCTCGCCTTTTTCGTCGTCGCCCATCAGCGAGGTGTTCTGCACCGGGTTGCCGGTGATCAGCAGGCCGAGGACGTGGCCAAGCTGGGCCACCAGCGTTCCGGGGAGCAGCAGCCCATTGACCACGCGCGGCTTGATGAGCGCGCTCCACAGGTGATGCACGCCCCAGGCGGCGAAGATGATGACCAGCAGCCAGAAGGTGAACGCGGCGTACAGCATGGTTCCACCTCGCGTACGGTTCGCGGACCCGGACGGCGCGCCCTCGGGGCGGCGCAGATCGTCGCCCTCCATGGCGGCTTCGCGCGGGGATTATGGCGCGCTCCGGCCGTTGTGGCCAGAGTTGACCGGCGTCGGCGGCACAGAAGCGCGCTGGCCGCAGCCGCGACGGGCATCCTGGAGCGGCAAGCCGCCTGCGCCTCGCAGGCGCCGATCGCGGAGAAGACCGGGCTGAAGACAGCCTGGCTCCGCTGGGATTGGTCCCGGACGCACGCGTCAGCGGGCGTGCTCACCGAGCGTGACGGAGAATTGCACGTTCTTGAAGCCGGCGCGGACGGCGGCGTCCATGGCGGCGACGACGTTGCGCCAGCGGACCTTTCCCTGCGAGCCGATGACGACCGGGCTCTGCGGGTCGGCGCCAGCCTCGATGCGCCCGCGCAGGAAGCGGTGGAGCTGCGTGAACGAGTTCCCCTCGACCGGCTCGCCCATCACGTAGATGTTGCAGCCCTTGCCGTCGTCCACGGCCTCGAGCGCGATCTTCACCGCCGGAAACACCTCGACCGCCGCCCCGGGGCCCGGGCCGCTGCGCGGGTCGAGCTCGGTGGTCAGCGCCCCCTCGCGCAGCAGGTTGAACGACGCCCCGAGCATGAAGAACACCAGCAGCACCATGATCACGTCGACCATCGGCGCCAGGTTCGGGATGCGCTCGCCGGCGTGCTCGTGCCTGCGCTGCTTCATCGGGGTCTCCCGGCCGAGGCGCCGCGCCTCATGGCCCGCCGTGGGGATCGGCGCCGGGGTTGGCGGCGAAGACGATCCGCCCGATCTTCGCCAGCCCCGCCGAGCGCAGCACGCGCTCGACGTGCGTGAACGCCACCTCGCGGTCGGCGCGGATCACGCAGCGGACTTCGCCGACGTTCGGGCTGGCGGCGGCGACGCGCAGGAGGTGGCGCTCAAGCTCGTCGGCGTCGAGGCGTTGCTCGACGATCTGCCGCCCGTCCCAGCCGACGACGACGAAGTCGGCCTGGTCGTCGCCCGCGGCGCTGGGGCGCACGTTGATCACGACGCGCGAGCCGATGTCGCTCAGCTCGATCTGCGCCGCCGCCAGCGCGTGCGGCAGCTCGAGCGGCCGCGTCTCCTCGAGCACCAGCGAGCTGCCCAGCAGGAAGAAGATGATCAGGCACATCATCACGTCAACCATCGGCGCCAGGTTGAGCGTCATGCACACGGGCTTCGGCGGACGAAAGAGCATGGCTTCTGCAATGCCTCACACCGGCCGGTTCAGTCGCCCGCGCTGCGCGGCTGCGCCACCGCCGCCGCCCGGCCGCCGGAGCCGCCGCTGTCCGTTGCCTGGGCCCGCGCCGCCAAGACCGGCTTGACCTCCGTCGCGGTGGGCACGGGGCGGAAATACTCGAGCAGGTCGAGCACCTCGACGGTGGCCTGCACCGTGAGCGACTCGACGCGGTTGCGGCACCAGCCGAAGAAGCCCAGGCCCACGACCGCCAGCACCAGCCCCAGCAGCGTGTTGACCAGCGCCAGGCTGATGCCGCGCGCCAGCTCGCCGGCGTTGGCCGCGCCGCCGCCGCTACCGAGGTCCTTGAAGGCGATGATCATGCCCCAGACGGTTCCGAGCAGGCCCATGAGCGGCCCGAGGTTGCCGATGATGTTCATGAACTCGACTTTGCGGAACATGCGGCCGGAAAGCTCGCTGGATTTCTCGACGGCGGCCTCGTGCATGGCGTCGAATCCGTGGCGGCCGTGCATGAGGGCGGCGGTCATGACGCGCGAGAAGTAGGTCGTGCTGCGGCTGAGGGTCTCCAGGCACTCGCGGAACTTGCGCAGCTCGATGAGCTGCCGGGCCTTGCTGACCTGTTCGGCCGGGGCGACGTTCACGCGGCGGACGCTGACGAAGTGATCGACAATGATGGCAATGATGGCGAAGGACCCGGCGACGATGAAGTACGCGGGCCACTCGATGCCGTTGACGAACACGCCCCAGAGCGAGCGCGGCTCGGTCGGGCCGGCGCTCTGCGCCGCACAGAGCGGCAACGGGCCGCCCAGCACGATCGCGATTCCTGCGAGTCTCACCCAGCGCATGCGTACACCTCGCTCAATCACCATTCCATGTGGCCTCGGTGCCATGCTGTTTGTGGTCGCCCGGTTCATTGCCGCTTGACGTCCGCCGCCGTGACGATCTTGCACTTGCCGCCGTTCTCCTCGGCGATGCGTTGGAGCCGGCGGGCGCCCTCGGTGAGCCTCGGCAGGCCGCTGGCGTCCTGCAAGAGCATGTCGTCGAAGACCAGGCAGTGAATGCGCGACTTGACCCCGCGGTTCGAGCGGGTGATCTCGTTGACCTTGGCGTCCTCGAAGTAGCCGTCGGAGAACAGGAAGATGACGTCGGGCTGCATGCGCAGGGCGCGCTTCACTCCCGGCACGGGGTCCGTGCCGCCGGTGGGCCGTTTCTGGTCGATCCAGGCGAAGAACTGGCGCTTGACGTCGGCCCGCGCCGGCTGCATGTCGCTGGCGAAGGAGTCGGTCACCCAGCGCTGCTGCGTGCTGTAGAAGACGAAGACGTTGAACGACTGCGCCGGGCTCAGCCGGCCGATCGAGCGCTTCAGCTCGCGCTTCAGGTCGTCCACGACCACGATGATCGAGCCGGAGAAATCCACGACGTAGCAGAACGTGCGCCCGCTGGCGTGCAGGCCCCACACGCCCGCGCCGCCCAGTCCGCCGCCGCTGCCGAAGCCGCTGCCATAGCCTGCGCCGCCGTCCTCGCCCGCGCCGCCGCCCGTGCCGATCAGCCCGCCGCGCCCGAGCCCGCCCACGCCGAACCCGCCGCTCTCGTCTCCGCCCAGGCCCGGGTTGGCCGCCGGCTCAATCTTCAGGTCGCGCACGCTGGAGAACGCCGACGCGTCGAACGCCGCCGGCTCCGGAATGGCCGCGCCGCCGATCGGCATGATGGCCTGCTCCGGCCAGTCGAGGCTGTCGGCCGGACCGGGCGGTGCCTCGGCGACGCCGACCTCGAACTCGCCGGTGGCGTACTCGCGCGGCTCCACGACGTGCCAGGCGGTGAACGCCAGCGTGCAGACCAGTGACAGGTGCAGGCCCAGGCTCACGCCCATCGGCAGCCCGAGGTGCATGGCCCAGCGCAGCACCGGGTTGTGCGCCTCGCGGTCGACGGGCGAGTCGTAGCCGGGCGCGTTCTCTGGCGTCGGCAACGAGCTGGCCTGAGAGCGGGTCATTCGTTGTCTCCGGTTCGGGCCCGCCTAGGGAGCGATCGCGGGCCCGCGCTCCGCGCCGCCGCCGGCCGCCTGCACGAAGCGCATGCGCAGCTCGTAGAGCACCTGGTCGATCAGGCTCTTCTCCTCGGCGGTCAGGTTGCTGCGCGTCTTGTCGTCGAGCGTCTGAAGCAGGTCGATGAAGTGCTTGGCGACGGGCAGGTCGGCGGGGATGCGCTCACCCCCGGCGCCGGCCATCATGCCAAGCCCGACCAGCGCCTGCATGGCGATGATGTTGACGATCTCGGCGAAAGACGGGTCGGGCAGCGCGGGACGCTCCTGAACCTCCTGCGCCAGGCGCTCCTTCTCGCGCTGCGCCTGGGCCTTCCAGTCGTCATCGACGATGATCTTCCGCTCCGCATCCGACATCAGCACACCTCGTCTCTTGCGATTCCCGCCGGGCGCACGGCGCGCGGCCTCACACGGTTGGCGCCGCCTTCGCTCCCTTGTGCCTGGCCGGTTGCTGCTCGGGCGGCGGCTCCCACAGCCTGGCCCGCGGCGATCGCGGCGGCAGCGCCCGCAGCGCGATCCAGCCCACGATGCCGACGGACGTGATCAGGATGGCGAGGAACTGCGAGATCGTGAAGCTGAACGTGTCGAGCGGGTTGTCCGCGCGGATGATCTCGAGCAGGTAGCGCGAGATCGGCTCCACGATCAGCAGCAGGCACACGACCTGCCCGTCCCGCGTCCGCCGCCAGTACAACGCGTTCAGCCACAGCGCCAGCAGCAGCGCTGTGACCGTCGAGTACACCTGCGTGGCGTGAACGGGCAGCGACCAGCTCGACCACTGCCGAAGCTGCGCCGCCGACACCCCGTACCTGTCCATCTGCGTCAGCACGTCCTCGTAGAGCTGGTCCGCCGGCGCCGAGCCCCCGGCGCAGCCGACCTGGCCGGGCGTGGGCGCGGCGGCGCGAGCGGCGTCGAGCTGCGAACCGAGCTCGGCGGCGCGCGTCCGCAGGCGTTTCTGCGCCTCGGCGTCCCGGGCCTGGGCGAGCTCGTCCTTCGCCGAGCGCAACTGCCTGGCCAGGTCGCGCGCCTTGCCCGCCGCCGCCAGGTCGGCGTCCGACGCCGCCAGGCTCTCGCGGCCGACCGGCTGTGCCAGGCCGACCGCCGGGTGAAAGTAGATCAGCTCCTCGCGCAGCTCGGCGCCTCTTTCGGCGGCGCGCCACTGCATGACCGTCGGGTTGCTGCCATAGGGAAAACGGATGGCGTATGGCGCCTCGCACACGCCGCCCCAGCAACAGCCGTTGAGCAGGCAGCCGATGCGCCCGATCGCCAGCCCGAGGGCCGCCGACGGCGCCATGATGTCGAGGTACCAGCGCAGCGAATGCTTCCACAGCGCCAGGTACCCGACCATCACGAGTGTCGCCAGGATAAACCCGCCGTAGTACTCCAGCCCGCCGCGCGTGATGTTCACCGCCGCCAGCGCGATCGAAACCGGGTCGTGGTAGATCGCGAAATCGCGTTCCCAGTAATGCACGACGTACATGATGCGGCAGCCGACGACGCCGGCGATCAGGGCGATGAAGGCGCAGTTGAGCACGACGTCGGGGTTGGCCCCGGAGCGCTGTGCCCGGCCCGCGGCCCACATCACCGCCGCCAGCAGCCCCGCCATCAGCATCACGCCGAAGGCGGGCACGGCGAGGTTCAGACCCGGAATCGTGAAGAGCACGGGCTGCATGACGGGGAAATCTCCGATGCCTGCGGCAAGCGGTGCGGTGTCCGCAACCTGCGGGCCCAGGGAATGTTACCGGTCGGCCGCTCGCGGGTCTACCAGCAGGTTGTCGATCAGCCGCGTCTGGCCGATGTGCACAGCCAGCGCCGCCAGGACCGGGCCGCGGCAATCGGCCGCCGGCAGCAGGGTTTCCGGGCTGACCAGCTCGATGTAGTCGATCCTGGCAGGTCGCGCGGCCTCAACGATCATGCGCATCTGAGCCACGACGGCCTGCACGTCAGTCTGGCCCGCGAGGATCATGGCCCGTGCGGCCTCCAGGGCCCGGTACAGGCACAGCGCCCGGCCGCGCTCGTCCGCGCTCAGGTAGCGATTCCGACTGCTCAGGGCCAGCCCGTCGGCCTCACGCACCGTGGGACAGCCCACGATCTCCACCGGAAATTCCAGATCCGCCGTCATCCGCCGGATGATCGTGAGCTGCTGCGCGTCCTTCTGGCCGAAGTACGCAACGTCCGGCTGAACGGCGTTGAAGAGCTTGGCCACGATCGTGGCGACGCCCGTGAAATGCCCCGGCCGAAAGCGGCCGCAAAGCACTTCCGACAACCCCGGAACCGCGACGGCCGTCACCGCCCCGGGCGGGTACATCTCGCCCGGCGCCGGCGCAAAGACCACGTCGACGCCGCGCGCCGAGCACAGCCGCGTGTCGCCGGGCTCGTCGCGCGGATAGCGGGCGAAGTCCTCGTTTGGCCCAAACTGCGTCGGATTGACGAAGATGCTCACAATCACGAAGTCGCAATCGCGCCGGGCCGCGTCGATCAGCGACCCGTGGCCTTCGTGAAGCGCACCCATCGTCGGAACCAGGCCGACCCGGCGGCCAAGACGCCGCGCCTTCGCGACGGCGGCCCGAACCTCGACGATGGTCCTGAGGATTTCCATCGTACGGAGTGTAACCGCACGGTCCCGCGCACGGCCGGGGTCCGCCGGCCGCGGCGGCCGGCGCGTCCGGTAACGAGCGCCGGACGGGGCTGACGGGGCTGTTCCGGGCGCGATGCTTGGGGGTCCACGCACGTCGCCGACTGATATTGGAGAATAGCGATAGACCGCAGGTGGCCGCGCGCCTCGTGTCCCCGGCCGATTCCGGCAGAGGGGCGCGCGAGAACGCCGGCACAAGGCCGCCGCGCGTCCAAAACTCGACGAGGTTCATCGTCTCAGCATGGCGCGATCCAAGCCCGCCAGGAGTGTCGCACATGATCAGCACGCGCGCATCGAAGTCCGGCCGGCGATCCCGTCCGCCCGCAGTGTTCGTGCTCGGCGTTGTCGCCGCACCGGCTCTGGCGCAGCCGCAGACCTGGCTCGAACTCAACGCGAACAACCCGAACCCGAACCGTCGGACCTGGGACCTGCACGTCGACGTGCCGCACGAGAGCGGCCTCTGGGTCATGTCCAGCCTGCGGGTCGTGGTTCGGCACGGGGAGTTCTTCGACTTCTTCGGCGGCCCGGCGGCGTGCTGCACGGGCAACTTCTTCGGCCAGCCCTGGGAGTACTCGACGTTCGTCACCACGCCGCAGGGGCTGCCGAACTCGCCGACGCAGGACGCGATGCTGCTCGCGGGGACGGGGATCAGCCAGTACGTCTGGGCCAGCAACGCCAAGGAGGTTCTCTGGTCGGCGGCGAACGGCCGTGCGTGCGAAGACCGCATCGTGGCTCGCCTGACGCTTCAGAATCTCCGCCCCGGCTGGCGGATGGTCGTCCGCGGCGCGCATGCGACGACCGCCGCCCCGTTCGTCTCGTATCCGTTCGAGTTCGAGGTCCGCGAGTGCTCGGCCGATCTCGACGACAACGGCGCGGTCGGGCAATCCGACCTGGGCATCGTGCTGGCCGCCTACGGCTCCTGCCCCGGCGACCCGCTCTACATCCCTGGCGCCGGAGAGCTCGCCGGCGGCCCGTGCGTTGGGCAGGAGGACCTCGGCGTCGTCCTCGGGCAGTACGGCTGCGGCCATAGCGCCCCGCTGCGGATCGAGGCTCTGCCCGCGCAGCCGGCTGAGGCCGCCCCGACCGACACCGTGCTCTTCCGCGCCCGCGTCACGCCGGCGCAGAATCCGCCGAGCCAGGGGGTGATTGTCCGGCTCAACAACTACGTTTCGGCGTCACTCGCGATGTTTGACGACGGCACGAACGGAGACGAGGTGCCTGGCGACGGGATTTACTCGCGCGCGGTCGTCGCGCAGAACGTCTCACCGCCCGGTCGCGGCGCGTTTGCCGTCAATGTCTCCGACCAGCAGGGGCGACGGGCGGCGGACTTCGCCGAGCTGCTCGTGCTTTTTCCTGGGGGGTGTCCGGCGGCAGGGGACCTTGACCAGAACGGCCGCATCGACCGGGGCGACCTGGCCTGGCTGATGACGCGCTTCGGCTGCGAGGGGGAGCCGCCCGGCTGTCCGGACCTGACGGGTGACAACCGCGTGGATAATGCCGACGTGGCCGCGCTGCTGGCGTACTTCGGCTGCGAAGCGCCCTGAAGCGGCCGGGGCGCGCTCCAGAGGCTATCGCAGAAACGCTCTGCGGATTCGAGCCGGATCCGAGCGGGATCCGGGCCGGATCCGAGCGGGATCCGAGCCGGATCCGAGCCGCGACCGTAAGGGAGCGGTTGCTGCAAAGGAAGCTTCTTTCGGCGCCAGACCGCTTGCGTACGTGCGCGGCTCGGATCAGTAGAGCGTTCTTGGGATCGCTTCTAGTGTAGTGCCCCGCAGAAATGTGACGGTATCACGGATGGGTGGAGCGGGCATCTTGCCCGCTCGGGCGGGCTGGAAGCCCGCCCCACCCTGCATAGGGAACAGGCAGTTATTTGCGAGGCACTACACTAGCGTGGCTGGTCGGGGCGCGCCGGGTGGTGCGGGCGCGCGGCCAGTGCGGCTTTCTGCTCCGTCGTCAGGTTCGCGTACAGCAGCATGTTCTGCATGATGCGCAGGCAGCTCTCCGGGTCGTAGCCGTTGCAGGCGAACACCTGCGTGCCCAGCAGCCCGACGCTCAGATCCAGCGGCGAGTAGATCACCGCCAGCCGCGAACCCGTGTCGAACGCCCGCAGCAGCGGGTAATCCCGCCCGCGATCCACGCGCGTCGTGCGGCGGTACTTCATCTCGCCCAGGCGCTCCGCGCCGTCAATCCCCTCGCCGCTGATCACGCACGAGTCGCTCGCCAGCGTCACCGGCTCGACCTGCAACGCGGCCCGCACGTGCCGCTCGAGCGCCTCCACGAACTCGCGCGACCCGGCCGCGCCGTCGGCCAGCAGCGTCCCCCCGCTGGTCAGGAAACGCCGCAGCCCCGCCAGCTCCGCCGCGCTCAGCTCGAAGCCCGATACCCCGGTGATGAACGCGATGCGGTTGTCGGCGGCGCTGAGCTGGTCGAAGCCCACGCCCGAAGTCAGGAGCAGCCGCGTGCGGCTGGTGTTGTTCATGTAGTGCCGCAGCCGCACCCAGCCGTACGATTCGATGTCCCAGCGCCCGGAATACGCGACGCGCGCCACCCGCACCGTCCGCTCCGTCTCCACCGGCGCCAGCGGGATCTCCGGCGTCTCCAGGCGGCTGCGGGGCGTGGTCTTGTCGGTCGCGTAGAGGTAGACGTTCGCCCCGAACTGGAAGTCGGCCTCGCGCGCGGGCAGCCGCAGCGTGTTCCAGGCGAAGGCCACGTCCTGTGGGCACAGCAGCAGCAGCGTCCGCACGCCGTTGGTCACATGGAACATCAGGCTGGGGTTGTCAAAGCGGTACTGGACCTCGCCGCTGTAGAGCGGGTGATCCTTCGGCACGGGGCGCAGCGGCATTTCGGGGAACAGGCGCATCGCCAGCGCGCGGATGCTGTCCTCGAAGTCCTCGCCGCCGGCCGGGACGACCGCGAAGATCAGCCCGCCGCGCAAGGCGTACTGGGCGAGCTTGAAGCGCTGCTCGTCGCTGAAGGTCCAGGCGCGTTTTCCGGAGAGGTACAGCACGGGCGCTTCCATCAGGTCGTCGATCGGGCCGTCGAGGTCGACGATCTGCCAGTTCAGCAAACGCTCGAAGCTCTGTTCGCAGTAGCGCGTCAGCCCCGAGACGTCGCGGTGATAGTGGTTCCAGTCCGGGGGGTGCTCCAGCTTCGAGTAAAGCAGCGGGGCGCGCCCGTGCGACAGGAACATCAGCGCGAACGCCGTGTCCTGAAGCGGCGTCATTCCGCCGCCCGTCCAGCTTCCATCGGGGGACTGGTGCTTGAGCAGGTCGGCGGCGCCCTCGCGGAACCAGTCTCGCCCGCGGAAGTACTTGCGCCCGCTGGCGCGGCCGGCGCGTTCGACGCTGTAGAGGTAGTAGTGCTTCCAGCGACCTTCGCCGCGCGGGTTCTCGGTCGTGAACTCGCGCCCGAGCCAGCGCTGCGCCTGTTCGATGGCCGCGAGCAGGCGTTCCGCCTTGCGATGCGCGCTCAGCGCGTGAACGCGGTCGAGAACCACGTAGAGCGTCGCCAGGCCGGCGGCGGTCATGCTGCCCGTGCTCTCGCCCCGCTGATAACCCCAGCCGCCGTCCGAATTCTGGATGCCGGTCCAGCGATCCTCGACCAGCTCCCAGTAGCTCAGCATGTCGCTGCGGCGGGCGCCGCCCTCCTCGGCCATCCAGACGCCCAGCACGCCGAACTGACTGTTGGAGTTGTCGGCCCAGGGCCCGGCGTCGGCGTTGAAAGCAACGTAGCCGTAGGCGCCGAAGTCGCTGTGCGAGCGCGGGCGGATGGCGGTGACGAGCCAGCCGAGGTCCTGGTTGAGCCGGGGCCGGAATTTCGCGCCCGGCACGAGTGCCAGCCCGTGCGCCCGGATGGCATAGGTATACGTGGCGTGCAGGGGCTGCTGGGCGAGCCAGCTCAGCCCGCGATCCATCGGCTCGGAGCGCGGGTTCTGGCCCGCGTACAGCAGCGCGAGCAACGCCAGCCCGCTGTCGCCGGCCCAGTACCGCTGCGTATTGTCCTGGCTCGTTTCCCAGTGTCCGTCGCTGTTCTGCTGCGCCAGGATCCAGCGCGTCGCGCGCTCGATGGCGTGGTCCACGTCGTAAGCGGAGACGCGCGGCGGATCGGGCGCGGCGACAGCGGCGAGGCCGAAGGCGGCCGAAGCCAGGCAGGCGAGCGCGAGTTTATGGAGACGGGCCATAGCAAGCGAGGCATTCTACCCCGGGGGCGTGTCGCGCGTCCGCATTGACGGGGACAAGTGTAAACGCATACGATCTAGTGATTAACGGCACACGCCGATAAAAGTGCTTGTTCATCCCGCCGCGCAGCGAGGCTCGGAGTGGCCGAAACGCCCGAAGACAGCCAGGTTTGCCGTCTCGCCCTCGACCGGCAGCTTGTGACCGCCGACGAGGTGAAGGAGGCAGAGCTGCGCCAGCGGGAGCTGGCGGGGAATGGCGGCGGGTCGGAGCGGCCGATCGCGGAATTGCTGGTCGATCTGGGCTTTCTGACGCGGACGCAACTGAGCCGCTTGCAGGGCAACAGTGACGACTCGGGGGGGCGGCCGTCGCAGCAGATTCCGGGGTACCAGCTTCAGAAGAAGGTGGGGGCCGGGGCGATGGCGGTCGTCTACAAGGCCCGGCAGCTCAGCCTCGACCGAACCGTAGCGCTGAAGGTGCTTCCCAAGCGGCTCAGCAGGAATGCCGAGTTCGTCGAGCGTTTCTACCGCGAGGGCAAGGCCGCCGCCGCCCTTAATCACAACAACATCGTGCAGGCGATCGACGTGGGCGAGTTCGGCGGGTTCCACTATTTCGTGATGGAGTTCGTCGAGGGCTGCACGGTGTACGACGAGCTGGCCGGCGGCAAGATCTACAGCGAGCTGGAGGCGATTCAGATTGTCCGCCAGGTGGCGGAAGCGCTCCAGCACGCACACGAGCGCGGGATCATCCACCGCGACGTGAAGCCCAAGAACATCATGCTGACGACGGATCGCGTCGCGAAGCTGGCCGACATGGGGCTGGCGCGGGCCGCCAGCGACGTCGAGGCGGCGATGCAGGAAGCCGGCCGGGCCTACGGCACACCTTACTACATCAGCCCGGAGCAGATTCGCGGCGAAGTGAACATCGACCACCGGGCCGACATCTACTCGCTGGGCGCGACCTTCTATCACATGGTCACCGGCCGCGTGCCGTTCGAAGCCCCGACGCCGTCCGCCGTCATGCACAAGCACCTGAAAGAGACGCTGACGCCGCCAGACCACATCAACACGCGCCTCACGGCCGGCTGCGCGGCCGCGATCGAGATGATGATGGCCAAGAAGCGCGACGAGCGCTATCCGAGCTGCAAGGAAGTGCTGATCGATTTGAACCTGCTGGCCGGCGGTCAGCCGCCGAAGTACGCCCAGCACGGGCTGGACGAACACCTGTTCGATGGACTTTCAAAGGGGACCGAGCAGGAGCGCGCGCCGGTGATCGAGTATCGGACGGGGGGCGTTTCGGTGGGCTGGATGGCGGCGCTGGGAATCGCCCTGGGGATCAGCCTGCTCTGCAATATCATCCTCGTCGCGACGCGCTGAGCAATCAGGCCGCGCGCCCGACATACGGACGCCCGCCGCGCGCCGTACAATCGACACGCGCCATGCACCAGTGCCGACTCAAGACCGTCGCCGGGGCCCGATTGGCGCTGCGGCGCGCCTCCGTCGCGCCCCTGGATTTCGGGCCGGCGCTGCGCTGGACGCTCGAGACCGTCTGGAAACAGCTCTCCACGCTCGAACGCGTGACCGTCGGACCGGCGGTCGCGCGCTACCTAGGCGTTTCCGAAACCGTCATCGACTTTGAGGCCGGGTTCCCGGTCGCCGAGCCGCTGCCCCCGCTCGATGGACTCCACACCGGCGAACTGCCCGCAGGGCCCGCCGCCACAACGCTGCACCACGGTTCGTACGCCGGCCTGCCCGAGGCCTACGCGGCGCTCCAGGCGTGGATGGCCGAGCAGGGCCACGCGCCGGCGGCGGCCCCATACGACATCTACTGGGTCGACGCCGGGCAGGCCGACTCGGAGGACGATCTCCGGACCGAGGTCGTCTGGCCCGTTCGCGCGGCGTCGCGGTAGGCAGACCGGGCCGGTGGGGAGTCGCGCAAGGCTGCGCGCGACGGGCGACACGCCCTGCGCGCCGCGCGCCGCGCTACGAGCCGCGAGCGCCAGCGAGTGGCGTAACTGGACTCGCGAGCCGTGAACGAACGGGCGATGGGTCCACTCGCTGGCGCTCGCGGCTCCGGTCACGGGCGCGGTCCGGTTCGCACGCCGCCTCCTGGAAGCGCCGCGTACACGTCCGCCGGCAGCAGCCCCAGCCACGGGTCATCGTCGGGGGTCAGGAACAGCTCCGCGTAGACGCGCGCGTTCAGCAGATCTAGGTCGTCGCCCCCGACACCGTGCAGGAACCACTTGTGAATCTCACGGTGAAACAGCAGCTCGTTACGCACCGTGTCCAGGGCGATCGAGCGGCGGAAGCTCTCGACGATGGCGTCAAGCCCGCCGCCCGCCATGGCATCGGTGCGGCAGCCTGACGCCGCGGCGACCTTGGTGCGCATCAGCCGCAGGCTGCCCGCGTCGAGCTGCACGTCGGGCAGCAGCCGTGCGGCGAGCCGTTCCCAGCCGATCTGCTCAGTGGCGTGCTCCAGCGGCCAGTCGTCCAGCCGCGTGGCGCCCAGGATCGGCAGCTCAGCGCGCATCTTGCTGAAGGCCCGCTCGGCAGCGATCTCGGCCCGCGGAAAGCCGCGTGCGAGGCCCGAGAGCGCCAGCTCGACCGGTGCACCGCTGGTCATGAGTTGGCCGGCCCAGCGCCGCCGCAGGCGGTTCAGGGCTTCGGCGTGATAGGCGCGGACCGGATCGACCTCGCCCAGGCGGACGATGCGCAGCGCGCCAGGCGGGCCGGCGCTCTGCGTCGCGAGGGCGCGCAGCGCCCGCAACTGGGCCACGAACTCGGCCGGGCTATAAAGCCCGGGTAGCCCGTCGAGCGGCCGCCCCTCGGCGTCGAGCACGTAGTGGATGCTGTTGCCGGTGATCGTGCGCTCGAGCACGCGGCCGTCGCCGAAGTCGATCGTCACGCGCGGAACCGGCCGCACCGACTGCCAGTGCAGCACGAACTCGTCGCGCAGCAGCCGCGAGACGTCGGCGTTGGCGTAGAGCACGGTGCGGAAGAAGCGGCTGTTGGCGCAACTGAACTCGTCGTCGAGATTCCCCAGCAGCCGCAGCGACAGAATCGGCTTGCCGCCCGCGCGGGCCGCGGCCTTCGCCGCCTCCAGGTCGGTGTGCCAGTACAGCCGCGCCGCGTGGTTGTCGCGGGCGCGGCCGACCGCGTCGAGCGCCGCGCCGAGCGAGCGCCATTCTGCGTCGTCGGCGAGCCGCTCCGGGTCGCGGTGCGTCTCCGCCCGCTCCAGCAGCCCGCGGTGGGCTTCGCAGAGCGCCTCGAGCCCGGCCGGGCCGGCGGCGCGCAGCGCCGCCCGCGCCATCTCGGCCTGCGCCCCTGTACCAAGGACCGCCTCCTGCGCCAGGTGCTGCAAATCGGGCCCGCCGCCGCAGCCCAGCGCCGCAGGCAAGGCCAGCAGACAATGCGTAACGGCGATGCGCGTAGCCGTTTTCGGCGCCATCGTGAACCTCCTTGCTGAGTGAGGACCCTTCGTCAGAGCCGCCCGCGTCGGCGAGCGGCTGTGGCCTCTCGGGCCTCATGAATAATTACACGACGAACTGCGCCAAGGTGGTAACAGGTTGGTAACATCGCGCGCGCCCACGAGCCGCGAGCGCCAGCGAGTGGCGTAACCCGCGTTGCAAGCCGCGAGCGCCAGTGAATGGCGCGACCCGTTTCCGATGTTGTGCAAGAAGCTTCGCGATCGAGTTGCAGTCGACGCCGTCTGCGAGTCCCGGATTACGCCACCCGAATGGCGCTCGCGGCTCGTTGGCGTCGCGCCGTGGATCAGGGCGCCGGCCGCAGCCAGCAGAACTCCTCCGGAGAACCCGTGTCGATGCCGCCGCCCCACGCGTACACCGCCGTGACGTTGGCCGCGCTGCGCCGCGTGAGCCGCGCCGCCGCCAGCACGATCTCATTGGCCGTCAGGGCCGAAACGCCCAACGCCTCGGCCCGGACGCGAACGCGGCAGGTCACGTGGCGCTCGTCACGGACTGACTCACACGTCCAGCCTGGAGGCGAAGCCTCAACTCCGCGGCCCGCCGCCGGCCGAATGACCTGCTCGGCGTAACCCGCCTGGCCGAGCCGCGCGACGGCGATGCGCAGCTCGTCCTCGGGGCCCGGCGGCTCGGCCAGGCGGACGCTGATCGAGAGCTCGTCGGGCGTGCATGCCGCGCGCACCTCGCCGGCCGGAGCGGCGCCAGCGTCGGTCGTAAGAGACAGCACGCCGGTTGCGGGGCCGTCGCCGAGCGAAGCGATCTGGTGCAGCCGCCGTACCACGAGCGGCAGCTCGATGACCCGGCCCTCGAGGGCGAGGCGGACGGTGAGCAGGCTGCGCTCGAAGGCTCGGCCGGCGACCGGTGTGAAGACCGGCTCGATGCGGATGGTGTCGCCGGCGGCGGCGCGCAGGTTTCGGGCGCCGACGCTCGACGTGAAGGGGGCGTCGGGCGGCAGGACGATCTGAAGGTAGCTGCGCTGCAACGCGAGGGGCGCGTCGAGCTCGATGACAGTGGCGGTGTCCTCTCCACACAACAGGGTGGCGGGTACGCGCAGCCACTCCGTGGCGAACTCAAGCCGCGGCTTCGGCTCGATCTGCTCGAACTCGATCGCGACGAAGAACGGACCACCGTGGGTCGGCACGAGCGTGGGGCCCGCGGACTCGAGAACGGGCAGCGGCCGGCGCTGGAAATCGACGACGCTGAGCGCGCCGCCCAGTCCGCTGACCGGCGCCAGCACCGCGGGGCGGATGCGGTTGCCGCGGGGGATCACGACGGCGGTCTGGCGGTTGCTGGCGATGAACAGGGCGGAGTCGAACGCCGACGGGGTGCCCGGCGTGGGGTGCACGTAGCGCATGCCGGAGAGGGCGCCGGCGAGCGAGCTGTAGGCGATGAGCGGGCGCTTCGGGCCGAAATCCCGGCCGAGCAGGCCGCGCTGCTGCTCCGGCCGACGGGGATCGGAAGAGTCGTCGCGCAGGTCGGACCAGGCCAGCGAGCCCACGCCGGCGCGCGCCGCTTCGACGTAATGCTCGAGGAGCTCGACCGCGTCGGCCTCGACTCCGGCCGACGGCAGGGGCGCGGCGCGATGCTGCCACCAGGTGGCGCTCGACCAGGTGAGGCCGTTGGCGGCGGCGTAGCGGCGCAGCGCCTCGCGGGCAGGGGCGCAGCGTCCCTCGGTTTGAAAGGTCCAGATGGCCGGTGCGTCGGACCACCTGCGAGGAAGCGGCCGGGGCGCGGGCTCGTCGACTCGGACAGGCGGCGCGACGAGGGTGGCGCGCGACCCCGCCTCGCGCAGCGCGGCGGCCAGCTCGGACAGGTACGCCGGCTCGTCGCCCGGGGCCACGCCGGCGCGCTCGAACTCGAGCGGCTGGAAGTACGCGGCTTTGGCAGCGGCTCGACGGGCCATCTCGGCGAGCAGGCGGCGCTGCGGGGCGCGGCGCGCGGCGGCGTCGGGCATCCAGCTCGGGGCATGCGCGAGACTGAGCATGACGGCGAAGTCGCGCTCGGCAAGGGCGTTGAGCACATCGTCGAGCTCGTCGAGGCGGTATTGTCCGGGGCTGGGTTCGAGCAGGTCCCAGGCGACGTCGAGCGCCAGAAGCTGGGCGCCGATCTCGCGCGCCGCGCGGATCTCGCCGGCGCGGTCGGGCCGCGCCTCGCGCAGCAGGTTGCTTCGCAGGGCGAAGAAGACGTTGCGCCCGCGCGAGAGCAGCCGGTTGGAGTGAATCACCGCCAGGCTCGAGCTGAACTCGCGCACGCGCGGGCTCTGGTCGTTGCGCACGCGGGCCGACAGGCGGTAGAGCCCCGGCTCGCTGAAGCGCTGCGACGCGTTCACCCGCTGCCGCGAGCGGAAATCGGGCGAGCTGGGCGGGAGGACGGCGCGCCCGGAGCCGCGCCCGACCGTCTGCCCGCGTTCGTCGTGCCACGTCAGCTCGACCGACAGCTCGCACGGGCGGCTGCGCGAGCGGTTCTCGAACTCGACCTCGGCGCTGACCACGGCGCCGGGAACGTAGAGCCGGGTCAGCTCGTCGAAGCGGAACTCGGCACGAACCAGCTCATCCAGCGGCGCCAGGTGCTCCACCTGCACATCGTCGACGAAGATCGCCTGGTGTCCGACGGTCGGCGTCGTCACGCGCAGACCGACGATCTCCAGCGGCCGCTCCGCTGCCGGCGCCGCGTCACGCTCCGCGGGTTGGGGGACAGGCGCCAGGCCTTCCGGGCCGAGGCTCGCGCTGAGGAGCTGCCAGCGGCGGGTCTGGCCGACCGCCTGCGGCGAGGTCTCGAAGATGCGGCCGCGCGCGTCGCGCACGCGAAACGCGACGGCGGCCTGGCCCTCGTTAAGCCAGCAGAACACGGCCGCGCGCAACGGCTCGTCGATCGGCGTATCGACGCGATAGGCCAGCTCGCACGCCACCGAGGCGTTGGGGGCGATGGCGCCGATCTCGATCATCAGCGCCGTCTGCCCGCGCGCGGGGATCGGCACGCGCTTCACGCGGCAGTCGGCCGCCGGGACGTTCCGCGCATCGACCAGGCTCGCGGCCACGGAATCGGTCTCGAAGTCCGCGAGGATCGTGGAGATGGGCTCGTAGTGCGGCGGCTGCGCCAGGCCCGAAGCGCTGAATGCCAGGCAGGCGATCAGCAGACTCGCGGCGTGGAGGCGGTTCATGACCGCCCCGGCGCTGCCGCGGCCCGCGCCTCGATCCGTTCCGCGAGGCTTCTCAACCGCGCGCCCCACGTGTGCCCGCGACGCACGTGATCCGCGGCGCGCGACGCCACCCGGCGCCGCGCGTCTGCATCGCGCAGACCGCGCAGCACGTCGCGCAATCCGGCCGCGTCGCCGAACCACGTCACATGCTCCGTTTGCAGCACGCCGCCCAGGCCCTCGACGATGCCCGCCGTGCGCAGCATCGCGATCGGCCAGCCGCGAGCGGCGGCCTCAGGCAGCAGCGGGTGCAGCGGATCGCACCCCGGGATGAACACAAAGGCCAGCGGCGCCGCCGCGCCGGGGCTGAGCAGGTCGCGCTCGGAGGCGACGCTCAGGCCGGGCGCCGCTTTCCAGCCCGCGCCGCAAGCGACCACGCGGCAGCCTTCGGCCTGAAGCACGCGCAGCGCACCGGCCGCCCGCGCCGCCGGGGTCGCGACGTTCTCAACCAGCCGCAGCCAGTTGCCGCGCGGCGGGGCCTCGATCCGCACGCCGCTGCGGGCCTCGGCCTGCGTCATCAGTTGCAGCGGCGTCCACGGACGGCCCCCGCGCCAGGCGTCCGCGGCGAGCTCGCGGATCGCCGCCCAAAGCTGCTTGTGCGTGGGCTGGTCGATTCCGCAGGTGGCGGGTGCGTCGTCGGGGCTGTCGGCGACGAGCACGACGCGCGCCGCGTCGAAGGGCTGGTCAGGGCAGGGGGCGGCTTCGTCGCGGGCCGCCCAGTACCACGCCAGCAGGTCGTGATCCGAAAGACCGGCGGCGCGCATCTCGGCGAGCACGCGCGGCGTGGCGGCCAGGTGCAGCACGTCACGGCCGCCCGGCGCACGCCACGCATTCGGCCGCGGCGACAGCCACCACGCGGCGCGGTGCGCGCCGTTTTCCGCGGCGTCGCTGGTACTGGCGCGAATCGCGGACCAGGCCTCGTCGTGGCCGTCTACGGCGAGCACGACGCTCGGCTCGAAGCGCGCGAGCGCCTCGGCGTGCGCGAGCGGATCGACGGCGGCGGGGCCGTCGGCGATGCACGGCTCGACCGCCCAGGCCAGCACCGACGCGGCCCGGGCGAGGTGGCGTGCGGCGCCGTGGGCGCGGGGATCGTCATGTGTCGCGAGGATCGCGAGCCGCACTTGGCCGCTGCGGGCGGGGCGCCGGTGGGCGACCAGGGCCTTCAGCCGCGCGGCGCGCTCCTGGGAGACCTGCGCCGCCACCGCTTCGCACACCTGCCGCAGCGCCTCGATGCGCTCCGCGGTTGCGCCGGGCATCTTCAGGATGCGGCGCGGCGGCAGCAGCCCGTGTGCGTGGCCAAGCAAGGCGAGCAGGTGCCGCTGCTCATCTCCTGGAGGCGAGATCAGGCACCGCCGGCCGGCGATCGCCTCGGCCAGCGGGACGATCCGCAGCACGGCGGCGAGCTGGGCGAGGTCGGGCTCCATGACGAACACGGCTTGCCAGGGCGCCAGGCGCGCCAGAAGCAGCGACAGCTCAGCGCCGGCGGCGATGGTCGGCAGCGCGAGGTTCTGATCGGTTGGCGCGGCGACGAGAAAAGCCTCGGCCCGGACGGATGGCACGGCCGTGCCGCTCAGCCACGCCGCCGGCGTCCCGGGCGGCTCGATGCGATAGGTCGGAGCGCCGCACAGTCCGCGCGCGCTGCGCCAGTGCGGCGGCAGGGGCGCGTCGCGCAGCGCGTGCGCGAGCTGGGGTGTGGCCTGCTCGATCGCGGCGAGGTTATCTGACCAGACGACGGGTTCGGGGAGGAACTCGCGGCCTTCGTCGAGGCGATTGAGCTGCACGTCCGCGGCGCTCATCGCCTGGCCACCTGCTGAAGCGCCATCAGGAACAGCAGCACGACCGTGGAAAAGTAAAGCACCCCGAGCACGACCAGCGGCACCGCCGAAAGGTCCCCGCGGCTGCCGAATGGGCGCGGACTCTCGCGCGATCCGCCCTGGGGCGGTGACTTCGTTGAATTGGCGGTCATGGCGTCGTCTCCTTGCCTTCGGCGGGGCCTTCGCCGCGCGTGTCCGAGAGAGTGTATGGCACCGGGGTGGCCAGCGGCGGCGCGACGCCCGCGAGGCGGCGAATCTCCGGGAGGAGATACTCGATTCCGAGAGACTTGATCGTGCTGGCGACGGGAATGGCCAGGAGCAGGCCGAGCAGGCCGGCGGCCTCTGCGCCGATCATCAGGGCGACGATCGTCGTCACCGGGTGCAGGCCGGAAACGCGCGAGTCGATGTACGGCGCGATCACGAAAGACTCCAGCCCCTGCACCGCCATGTAGACACCGAACGCCAGCCCGACCGGGAGCAGCCAGGCGCCCGCCGGCGCCTCCATGTAGGCCAGCACGAGCGCCACCGGGAGCACGAGCACGCCCATGAACGGGATGAGCTGCAGCACGCCCGCCAGGGCGCCCAGCGCCAGGCTGTAGGGCACGCCGACGATGTACCATCCGACGCCGTTCAGCAGGCCCACGAGCGCCGCCACGACGAGACGTCCGCGGAAGAAGCTCGAGATCGATCGGTCGATCGTGGTCACGACGCGCACGACGGTGGGCCGGTAGGCGAGCGGAACGTGATCGTGGACGGTGCGCACGATGCGGTTGAAGTGCAGCATGAAGAAGAACGCGTAGACCGGCACCAGCACAATGGTGGCGACGACGTACCCGGTCTGCGACACCGCCGCGGCGAGCCACCCGGCGATGAACCGCGCCGCCGCCAGCCCGTGAGACTGGGCCAGCTCCGCCAGCCGTTGGGTCGCCCCGCGCGGCCAGGTCGCGGTCGGCGATGCGCCGTTCAACCCGGCGCGGCCCGCTTCCTCCGCCGGCTGCGTGGTGGACTGTGGATACAGGTTCGGGAAAGTCTGGTCGAGCCAGACCTGGGCGCTGGCCACGTACGCCGGTGCCCGGTCCGCGAGGCGGATCACCTGCAACGTGGCGAGCAACAGCAGCAGGCCGGCGATGCCGAGGATGAACACCAGTCCCGCGCTGATCGACACGACGCGCGGCACCCGCCGTCGCTCCAGCGCGTCGATCACCGGGTTCAGCACATACGCCAGCGCCAGCGCGATGGCGATCGGCGTCAGCACGCCGCGAAGCGCATAACCGGCCCACAGGACCGCGGCGCATGCAGCCAGGACGCCCAGGAAGCGCGCCCAGCGGGCGGCGGGCTCGGACAAGCGCGGCAGGTAATACTGCATCGCGGCTCCTGCTGCGGGGACGCTGCCGCCTGGCGGCCGGCGGAGCCGCGGCGGCGCCGACGTCGCCGAGACCTCGCCTCAGTTCTGTTCGTCCAGGCGTATCCCGTAGGTGCCGAAGGCCTCGTCAAAATCGAAGACGTCGTCGAAGTCCTCCAGCCGGTCCGAGTCCTGCTTGCCGAGCAGCTCGTTGCGCACGAGCAGGAAGACCATCTCGCCGAAGTCGCGCGTCGAGTGGATGCCCCAGCTCGCCAACACGTCGCGGGCCAGCAGCCCCCAGCGCTGGATCGCCAGGTCACGCAGACCCTCGCAGAGCTGCTGCCCGGTGACGTGATGCGCCCGCCCGCTGCGCTTGCTCCCGTGCAGGGCCCGCGTCGTGTGCTCCAGCCCCTGCTGGAGGAACGCGTAGGCGTCGCGCGGGTAACGACCATCTTCGTGCAACATGCGCTCGAATCGTCGCAGCGCCTCATGCTCGCTCATGGCTTCTTCAACCAGCCTCGCTCCATCACCCACTGCTCGCTTCCCTGTCCACGCCAGGAACAGAAAACCTCTCCCGGCCCGTCAATCCTGCGACGGCCCGGCGTCTGGCGCGCCTTCTGCCGGCGGCGCACCGGGGCCACGCCGTCGTCGCCGCCGCCGCCGGCGTCGCCGCCCGCCGCCCTCCTCTCCCGCCGGCGGCCCCGCCTCGCCGGAAGGCGCCTCGTGCCGCGCGCGCGGCGCATCTTCCGCCGGGGGCTCGGATGCCGGCCGCGGCTGGGGACCCTGGTGCGGATGCGGGGCGTCTCCGGGCCCACCCCCGCGCCCGCCGCGCCGGCGCCGGCGGCGGGCGCCGAGTGGCCGATCGGGCGAGGCGTCGCCGAGGGCCGGGTCGGAATCGGCCCCGTCATCGGCGGGTGGAAGGACGGGCTGCGCCAGGGGCTCGGCCGGGGTGACGTCCTCGATCGGGACGGCGAACTCGCGCTCATCATCTCCGCGGACGAGCAGGAGCTGTGTAAGGATCTGGCGGTCGACGACGACGCCCTGGCCGTGGGGGCTGCGGATGCGCGTGCCGAGCCGCGGGAGTTTTCGGTCGAGTTCCTCGTAGCCGACGTGCTCGTAGCGCAGGCAGCAACGGAGCCGGCCGCAGCGGCCGCTGAGCTTGGCGGGGTCGAGGGTCGATTTCTGGAGCTTGGCCATGCGCATGCTGACGGGGCGCATCTGCTTGAGGAAGTTCTTGCAGCAGCACTCACGGCCGCAGATTTCGTAGTCGGCGACCAGGCGGGCCTCCTCGCGCGGGCGCACCTGGCGCATCTCGATGCGCGTCTGGTAGTGATGGGCCAGCTCGCGGACCAGGTCGCGGAAGTCGATGCGATCTTCGGAGCGGAAGTAGAAGACGATGCGCTCGCCGCCCAGCAGGTGCTCGACGGTGACGATCTTCATGCTGAGCTGGAGCTGCGCGGCGAGCAACTGGCTGCGGTCGATGTCCTCGCGGTTGTGGGCGTTGAGGCGCTCGTGCTCGTCGCAGTCCTGATCGGTCGCCTCGCGCAGGATTCGCCCGGAGTTCAGCTTGAAGAACTCCGCGCCGCTGGTCTCGACGTAGCGCTTGATCTGCTCGCGGCTGACGTGCTTGTTGCAGCCCGTGCACGACAGGCTGACCTGCTGGCCCAGCTCGATCCCGCGGTCGGTCTGGATCACCACCTTCGCCCCGCACTTGAACACCGTGCCGGCGTTGAAGCGGAACTCGCCGATCCAGTTCATCGCCCCCCAGCGCACCGCCGTCGCCGGGTAGACCTTCTCGAGCCCCGCGCCGCAGCTCGTTCCGCAACCGGTTGAGCACCCGGACGACCCCGGACGAGCGGACCCGTACTGCGTCAAGGCTACCATCGCGCACTCCGCAACTCGCTGCGCCGCCACGCCGGTCACGGCCGGAGCAAACGGCGCTGAATCCGGGCATTCTGATGCTACTCGGGGACCTGTACAAGCTGGTCGACGCGCCGCGGGCCGTCGATTTCGCGCACGCCCAGCATCAGCGTCCGCCCGCGCAGGCCGCCGGCGTTGTGAAAGACGTAGCGCTGAACGCTGCGATCCCCGGGCGCGAGGCCCAGGTGCGCCGCCAGTTGCTGCGCGCGCCCGGGCGCATCGGCAAAGCCGCTGAAGCTCACGCGCCGCCTGGAGCGGTTGACAACGGTCTGCTCGACGACCAGTACGGCGTCCTCCGCAAGACCACCCGGCGGCGGCGCTCCGGGCCGCGCCTGGCCGGCGGAGCGGGGGGGGGCCCCGGGCAGCTCCCAGTAGACGCGGGCATCGACCTCGACGTCGGTGAGGCCGACGCGCAAGGGCAGGGTCAGGGAAAGCATCGCCGGCCGCGGGCTGCTGATGCGAAGGTGGACGCCGAGGTCATGATCGGCGGCCCATTGTCGCGGGGGCAGGGTGAACGCGAGGGACTGCTCGAAGGTCTGGCCAGGCTCAACGGCGAGGGGCAGTCGCTCGGGCGAGACGGACCACTCGTCGGGCAGGTCGAGCAGGACCTCGCCGACCAGTCGCTGCGCGTAGGGGTTGGTGAGCCGCAGCACGGGCGGAGGCTCGTCGCTGTAGGTTTGAACGTGGCGCGGGTCGAGCTCGATGCTGGCGGCGAGCTGCGCGAGGCCGACATCGACATTGAGAATGAGCGTGGGCAAGGGGCTCGGGCGCAGCCGGACGCGGTCGCCGTCGCGCTCGATGGGCGCGGGGCGTCCCCACAGGTCGATGGCCTGCGCCGCCGATCCCAGGTGCAGCCCGACGGGCGTTCCCGGCGCGTTGGCGCACCAGGTCCAGATCGCCAGCACGCCGTCCTGGCCATGCTGTGGGCCGGCGCCGGGAGGCACGGTGAACAGCAGGGCCTCCTGGTCGGGCGCGGGCCTGAAGCGCGCGGCGAGGCGTGCGCCGCTGAGGACGTGAAAGAGCGTGCGCAGCACAAGAAACTCCTCGCCCGGCTGCCAGCGCCGCTGGTCGCCCTCGTCCACGAGCTCGAACGGCGCCGGGACGTAGGTGCGCTGTGCGCCGCTGGCCTTCGCCAGGATCACGCGCTGCGCCAGGTCGGCAAGGCGCTCATCGCGGCCCAGTCGCGGCGACGTCTCGAACTCGAGCTGCAACCAGCACGCCGACGAGTGCTCCGCCACCGCGGACAACTGCTGCTGCCAGGCGTGCGGCGGAAGCCGCGCCGGCACCAACAGCGAGAAGGGATCGCTGCCGGGGCTAAGCGGGCGCGTGACGGCATGCGGGCGAATGAGGCGCGGCAGGGTCACGAACCGCGTGACGAACGTCCGCAGTTCCGCCAGCGCCGCGGGGCTCCATCCGCCAGCCGCCAGCTCACAGCGTTCGTCGCCGACCTGCCAGTCTCCGAGCAGGCCGCCGAAGCGCGTCAACACCGGGCGCAGGGCGCGCATCCACTGGGGGTCGCTGTTGAGCATCGACCGGGTCGAGAGGGCCACGTTGCCGTCGTCGGCGGCCGCGAGCGGCAGCAGGACGGCGGTGGTCTCGATGCGGTGCTCGTTCAGATCGCGCAGCAGCTCGCCGAGCTGGATCAGATCGTCCTGCCGGCGGTGAGCGGCTTCCTCGTCGAGCAGCGGCACGCCGACCTTTGCGGCGCCGCAGGCCATCGCCGCCAGCAGCCTTCGCAGCGCGACGCGATCGCCGCCCGCGAACGGACCTAGGTAGACGCCGAGGTCGGCGAAGACGCCGCGCGGCGGCGGCAGGGGCGCCAGGACGGCGAATCGGAGCTCGCGGTCGAGCAGTCGCTCGCCCGCGGCCACGAGCCGGAAGCCGGCGCGGTACACCCCGGGCGGCAGGGGCGGAACGGGGTAGTGAACCTCGGAGAGCGGCGAATCGCGGGCGGTCTGGAACTCGCCCAGGGCCAGGCCGGGCGCGCCATCGGCGGCGGTCTCCGCGCCGGCGACCTGCGACGGCAGCTCCAGCCGGCGCTCGTGCAGCAGCCGCCCCGCCAGGTCGGTGAGGTATAGCTCGGCGCTGATGGCGGCGGGCGTCGCGTTGTGCACTTCGATGACGAACGACTCGGGGCTGTCTGCGACGAAGCCGCCGGCGTTGGAGAGTCGCAGGCGCGTCCGCGGCAGGCGCAGCACGGACAGGTCGTCGAACCACGCGCTGGCCTGCACGTCCTGCACGATCAGCGGGTCCGGATCGTCGCGGTCGACGCCGCGCCACGAATACGCCTGGAGAACCCACAACTGGACGCGCACGGCGTAGGCGTCCGGGTGGTCGCCGGGCAGGTCGACGCGCACCGGCTGCCAGGGCTCGGGCGATCGTCCGGTGGCGCTGACCAGGTCGCTGACGCGCCGGCTGCCTGGTATCTCGTCGTCGAAGCGATCGACGAAGAACGCCGCCATGAAAGCGCGGGCCGCGCGCAGCCCCTCCGGGCGAATGCTGACCGTCACCACGTAGTCCGACCCTGCGACCGCCGCCAGGTCGCGCTGCTGATACTCGTAGCAGACGTTCCCGCCGCCGACGATGTCGAGCCGGAACGATGGCGGGGCGGCCGCGCCGACCTGGTAGTCGAACAGTCCGCGATTGAATGCCGGCAGACCCGGCCCGGCCAGCCGACGCCAGTACATGGGCGTGTCTTCGTAGTTTCCGAGCCGCCGCTCGTCAAAGTCGAAGCGCTTCACCAGGCGATACAGGTTCGGGGCCGCGCTAGACGCCTCGCCGTCTCCGTACAGCCGATGCACGTCTGGGCCCTGCGCGTGGGAGCGCTCCGCTGGCTGGGCCGCAACGGTCGCGCAAAGGAGCAGGGCGAGCCCGGCGGCCGGCGCCGCGGCTGCCACCCGGCTGGTGCGAGCCGGGCGCGCGCAGCGGGCAGGCGGGCGTCGGAGCATCGGCCGCTGCGCGTGATGGGGTTGCCTCGTGGGCAATGGACGCTCCAACAGTTATAGGACGTTACTCCGCGCGGGTGGTCGCGCTTCCCCAAGTGTCCATCGACCGCCGGCGACCAGCCGCTTGCATCGCCGACATCAACGACGCGGAAACGGCTTGTAGGGCCCGTTGCCCGGGCGCGCGTCCGGGCCGGGCTGTCGCCAGCCCGGCCAGGGCGGCACACGGCCTGCTCCGGCGCGGCCCGGGCGGGGGACAGTCCGGCACTGATGAGGCCGTTTGCGGGCTGGGGACAGTCCGGCGCTGACGGTCAGCCCGGCTCTGGTGCTCAACCGCCCATCGAGGCGGACAGCTCCTCGGGCCGGCGGGCCACGCGGCGTGCGGTGTCGAAGGAGATGCGGCCGGCGCTCAGCAGCCGCCTCAGGTCGTCATCCAGCGTCCACATGCCGTCGCGCTTGCCGGTCTGGATGACGCTCTCCAGCGTTTCCACACGCCCGTTGCGGATCGCGACCTCGGCCTGCTGGTTGACGTGAAGCACCTCGAGCGCCAGCGCCCGCCGCCCGCCGTCAACGGAGGGGAGCAGCAACTGGCTGACAACGGCCCGCAGGCTCATGGCGAGCTGCCGGCGGACGTCATCCTGGGCCTCGGCGGGAAAGAGATCGGCGAATCGCGTCAGGGCGCCCTTCGCGTCGCGCGTATGCAGCGTGGTGAACACAAGGTGCCCGGTCTCCGCCGCGCTGAGCACCATCTGTGCCGTGTCGCGGTCGCGTGTTTCGCCGACGAGGATGACGTCGGGGTCCTGGCGCAGGCCGTGGCGCAGGCCGGAGGCGAACGACGGGGTATCGCTGCCGACTTCGCGCTGCGTGAACAGGCTGCCGGCAGTCGGGCGCAGCACGTACTCCACGGGCTCCTCGATCGTCAGCACGTGAACCGACCGGGACTGCGCGAGAAGCAGGATGATCGCGGCCATGCTCGACGACTTTCCCACGCCCGCGGCGCCCGTGAAGATCACCAGCCCATGCGGGTGCGCGATCAGGCGCTGCGCCAGCCCCTGCGGGAAGTCGAGCTCGGCGAGCGTCGGGGCAGCGGCCCCGATCGACCGCAGCGCCAGCGCCCATCCGCCGCGCGCCCGATGAAGGTTGAAGCGGAACCGCGCGCCGCCGCCCGCAGCCGGCAGCGCCAGCGAGCCGTCGTAGTCCTGGAGCGCCTGGAGGCGCTGCGCGCCGTCGGCGCCCTGCGTCTGTGCCGAGAGGCAGGCCGCCGCCATGTGCCGCGTGACGTCGGGGCTGAGCGGGGCGGGTGGCGAGGCGTCGTGCGGGCCGGCGGGCAGCGCCTCCAGGCGGCCATGCACGCGGGCCAGCGGGACATTACCCGGCGAGAGGTGGACATCCGACGCGCCGAGCGAGACCGCGCGGTGCAGGAGCTCCCAGAGCTGCTGGGCCGCCGCGTCTTTGACGGGCTCCGTCTCGGGCGGATCGAAGGTCAACGTACGCTCCATCGGCGCGCGGCGTCGGAGCAGGTCCGCGGCGCTTGTGTGAGAGCGTACCGCCTGGGCCGGCGCAGCGCAAGCCGCCGTTCGAAGGCGGCGGCTTGCCGCTTGCGCATGAAAGCCGACGGGCTGTGCGGTATTACGGCCGACGCCGCGCCAGCGCAGCGCAGAGGATGAGCAAGCCGGCGAGGCCGGTGGAGGGCTCCGGGACGGTGATCCAGCCGCTTTCGTCGTCGTTGGCGCCGATGCCGCCAACGTGAGCGGCGGTCGGGAATGGGCCGTGGCCGCCGGCCGGTGCGCTGAGGAAATCGAACGAGGCGGCGGTGAGTCCGGGGATGCCGGTGATGGTGTACTTGACGCTGTCACCGGCGCCGAAGCGGTTCGCGGGTCCGCCGGCGTTGCTGAAGACGACCTCGATATCGAACTTGCCGTCGCCGTCGGCCATGAAGGAGTCGACGCCGGTGTTGATGACGGGGTCGGTGAAGGCGCCGGTCTTGGAGGGCGCCGAGAAGCTGAGGCTGGTGGGGTCAAGGACCGGATCGAGATTGAACATCCAGCGGAAGACGAACTCGTTGCTGACGAGGTTGGTGGTCGCCAGCGTCAGGTCAACCGAGCCCGGCGAGCCGCCGTCGTCGAACGTGGCGGTGAGCCAAGGGGCGGCGCCGGCGGGGGGCGTCGCGCCGCTGAACTCGACCGAGAGCTCGAACGTGAGGATGGCGGCCTGCGCGGCGGCGGCGGCGGCCAGCGCGCAGAGCAACCCCGTTGCCATGTTCACGGATCTGTTCATGGTTTTCCCCTTCGACCCTGAAATCCCCCTGGTCCGGCCGCGCTGAAGCGCGGCGCGTGCAGTCCGGCCCGAAACCGGCGGCATTGTTGCGGAATGCCTCCGACATGTCAATAGAGAAGCATTATTTTATTTCGAATAAACTATATCTACCTAAACCGCGGTACTGAGAACAAGAGATATGACGATCCGGGCGCCGATATGTCTGATAATGCCAGCCCTGCGCGCCCGGCTGGGACATCGGGCGGCGCCTCGCCACGTCGGCAGAGCCACCCCATAGTGCTAACACAACATCGTCGCCGACTATTCCCGCGATCCAGCGGCGTCGGTGTGCCCGGGTGTAGGCGCCAGGTATGACAACGGCGCCCACGGAACGTTCCGCGCCACGCCGTACGCCACCATCAATGCCGCCAGGGCGTAGATCGCCACGTGGTTCGGCCGCATGCCCGGCAGGCGGCGACCGAGCCAGTGCTCGACGGCGGTGCGCAAGGCGGCGTAGGAGACGAACGGCAGAATGGCGACCATGAGCGGGTTGCAGCGAAAGGCTTCGAAGAGGCGACCGTGCATCAGCCGGTGCATCGCCCGCAGCGAGCCGCACCCCGGACAGTGCAAACCCGTCAGTGCGTGAAACGGACAAGGAGGGAACCAGTGCCCGCCCGCCGGATCGACCGTGTACAGCAGCACCGCGGCGGCGGCGAGCAGCGGCAGCCCTGCGAGGAGAATCGGTTTGGGCGCGTTCAGGGCCATGCCAGCGCCGGTCGGCGACCGGAGGCCGCGCCGCGGGTCACCTTGCGGCGGCGGCCATGAACCCGATCACCTGGATGACGATCGAGATGGCAGCGATGACGATCCCGAAGCCAGCCGAGAGGTAGGCCCACTTCTTGGCGTTGGCGGAAGCGGCCATGGCGCCGGCGACGTCGCCGGTGCGGGCCTTGCTGTCGACCTGGGCGGCGTAGACGATCGAGACGATGCCGAAGGGCAGACAGCAGAAGATGGTGGTCAGGATCGCGGGCACGAGGTAATTGGGAATCTTCTGCCCGGGTTGGCCGCCGCCCCACTCGGCGCCCGCCTGCCGCCACAGATGCGCCCTGTACATGTGCAACCTCCCTGTCGTGGTGAGCCGAACTGAGTTTCTGCGAGATGGCCGGAGGCGACCGCGCCGCGGGCCCGATGGACCAGCACGTTACAGCCAACGCGGGCGAGGTTCAAGCGCTGCCGCGTGGGGCTACAGCCGCTCGGTGATGCTCTTGCCCTGCATGAACAGGAGCAGGTAGTCGCGGCCGCCGGCCTTGCTGTCGGTGCCGGACATGTTGAAGCCGCCGAAGGGCTGGACGTCAACCAGGGCGCCGGTGCATTTGCGGTTGAGGTACAGGTTTCCGACGTGGAACTCGTGGCGGGCGCGTTCGAGGCGGAAACGGTCGTTGGAGTACAGCGCGCCGGTCAGGCCGTAGATGGTGCCGTTGGCGATGTCCAGGCCATCGTCGAAGTCGCGGGCCTTCATCACCGCCAGCACCGGCCCGAAGATCTCCTCGCAGGAGATGCGCGCCTTGCGGTCGACGTCGGCGATGATCGTCGGGGGGATGAAGTAGCCGCCCTTGGGGGCGGCCTGTCCGCCGCCGGCGCCCTCGCCGAGCACGAGGCGGCCCTCCTTGCGGCCGATGTCGATGTAGCCGGTGATGCTCTTGAAGGCGGCTTCGTCGATGACCGCACCCATGTAGTAGTTTTCTTCGCTGGTCGTGTCGCCGATGGTCAGTTTCTTCGCGCGGTCGACGACGCGCTCCAGCAGCTTGTCGTAGATGTCCTGGTGCGCGATCAGGCGGCTGCACGCGCTGCACTTCTGGCCCTGGAAGCCGAAGGCCGAGACGACGACGCCCTCGGCGGCGGCGTCGAGGTCGGCCGTCTCGTCGACGACGATGCAGTCTTTGCCGCCCATCTCCATGATGCTGCGCTTGAGCCAGATCTGCCCGGGGGCGACCTTGCCGCACTTCTCGTAGATGCGCAGCCCGACTTCCATCGAGCCGGTGAACGCGACGAAGCGCGTCTGCGGGTGCTCGACCAGGAAGTCGCCGATCTCGCCGCCGCTGCCCGGGCAGAAGTTGATCACGCCCGGGGGCAGGCCGGCCTGCTCGAAGATCTCGCACATGATCGCCGCGATCACGGGCGACGTGCTGGCCGGCTTGAGAATCACCGTGTTGCCGGTCACCACGGCCGCGCTGGTCATGCCGGCGCAGATGGCCAGCGGGAAGTTCCACGGCGGAATGACCACGCCGACGCCGAGCGGGATGTAGCGCAGCTCGTTGTCCTCGCCGGGGAAGGGCGTGACCGGCTGCGGCCCGCCGAGGCGGATCATCTCGCGGCCGTAGAAGTCGAGGAAGTCGATCGCCTCGCAGGCGTCGGCGTAGGCCTCGATCCAGCTCTTGGATTCCTCGAAGCACATCCACGCGGCCAGCTCGTAGACGCGGCGGCGCATGATGGCGGCGGCCTTGAAGAGGATGCGGGCGCGCGTCTCGGGCTCGACGCGGCTCCACGTCCTGAAGGCGGCCTGGGCGGCGTCCATCGCCTGCTGGGCCTGCTCGCGCGAGGCCTTGCCGACCTTGCCGACGACCGTCGCGTAGTGCCCGGGCATCAGCGAGTCGATCGTCTTGGCGGTCTCGATGCGCTTGTCGCCGAGGCGCAGCGGATAGGTGCGGCCGAGCCGGCTGCGCACGTCCTTCAGGGCGGCGAGCATCTTCTGGCGCGGCTCGGGCTCGGCGAAGTTGACGTAGGGTTCGGGTCGATACGGCGTCAGCATGCGGCGGCCTCCGTTGGCGGTCTGCCTTGGGCCTGATTCTAGGGCGGGAGGTGGAACCAGGGAACCGGGAGGCGCGGTGGGCCGCGGAGAAGAACGTGGCGTGGTGTGCCGCAACGCGGGCGGCGCAGGGGAGCCGATCGTCCGCGAGCGGCGCGCCTGCGTGTCAAGCAGGCGGACAGCGAGTTCCTGCCGCCGGACGCTCACGACCCCGCCCGGAATCGGCCGTCGCGCTCCCGCGGCGGCCCGCGTCGGACATGCGCCGCGCCAGACGGCGCGACCGGGCGGCGCATCGTGATCCTGGTGCCCCAAAGCCCCGATCGTTGACGCCGGCGATGAAACGGCCTAACGTGCCGATGCACATTCAGGGCCGGAGGCGCTGGCGGCCGGCGCCGGCGTGAATCCACAGCACCTAGCGGAGCCATCCAATGCGCAAGTTCCGCCGAATTCGCTCGCGGCTTGGCCTGATGGCGCTGGCGGCGGCGCTGCCGCACGCGCTCGGCTGCTCGCTGTTCGTCCCACGGACACAGCCGGTGACCATCACGGCGTCGGACCCGGAGGCGACAATCTACGTCGACGGGATCGAGCGGGGCAAGGGGACGGTGAGCCTGCAACTCGATCGCGACCGGACGTACGGCGTGCTGGCGCAGCGCGGGGATCGCAGCGGCGCCGCGCACATCGGCCGGAAGATCTCGGGCACGGGGATACTCGATCTGGTGGGCGGGTTCTTCCTGCTGGTCCCATTCCTCGGCCTGTTGGGCGCGGGGTTCTGGGACCTCGACCCGGACAAGGTGGTGATCGCGATCCCGTCGGGCGCAAACGGCGTTGAAGCGAGCGGCTCCAAGTCCGACTGACACCGCCCGTCTGACTGCGTATGCGCCCGGGCTGGTTCTCAACCCGCCGCCCGGTCCAGCGCGAACGCGGCGTGCACGGCCTGGAGCGCCCGCTCGCCCTCCTCGCGCCGCACCAGCACGCTGATGACGATCTCGCTGGTCGAGATGTTCTCGATCGCGATGTTCGCGGCGGCCAGTGCGCTGAACATGGTCGCCGCCACGCCGCTCTGCGAGCGCATGCCGACGCCGACCACGCTTACGCGAGCGAGGTCCTCGTCGCGCTCCAGCCGTACACCGTGGAAACGCTGCGCGACCAGCTCGGCGACGGCCAGCGCCGGCCCCAGGTCGTGGCCCTCGACGGTGAAGGAAAGCGTCGCCCGGCGATCGGAAGCGCGAGAAGAGACTCGCGCACCAGCGTCCGCCGGCGCAGCCGGCGAGGCGGCCGGGGGCGACGGCCCATAGGCGACGGGCCCCTGCGGCGCGTCCGGGCCCTCCACGACGTTCTGAATGATGTCGTCCACCATGATCCGCCGCGTGGCCAACTCATCGAAGATTGCCGCCACGGCCTCGGGCCGGCAGGGCAGGCCGACGAAGGTTAGGCGGCCGACCTCGGGCTTGAGGCTGGCGCCGGTGACGCTGACGTCTTCGATGCCGGTCGCGCGGGCATCGCCGGGCGCGCCGCGTTCGGGCTGCGTGTCCATGATCATGGTCCCCGCTGTGTCGCTCAGGCTGCTGCGCACGTGCACCGCGACGCCGAACTTCTTGGCGATCTCGATCGAGCGCCCGTGCATGACGCCGGCGCCCAGGCTGGCCAGCTCCAGCATCTCGTCGTAGCTGATACGGTCGATCTTGCGCGCCTGCGGCACGCGCCGCGGGTCCGCCGTGTAGACTCCGTCGACGTCGGTGTAGATCTCGCACATCTCCGCGCCCAGCGCCGCGGCCAGCGCGACGGCGGTGGTGTCGCTGCCCCCACGGCCCAGCGTGGTGATGTTGAAGTCGCTGTCCACGCCCTGGAAGCCGGCGACGATGACGATGCGCCCGCGTTGGAGGTGCTGGCGAATGCGGTCGGTGTCGATCGAGCGGATGCGGGCGCGGGTGTGCTCGGCGCTGGTGAGCATGCCGACCTGCGCGCCGGTCATGCTGATGGCCTCGTGCCCGGCCTCGTGAATCGCCATCGCGACCAGCGCGATGCTGACCTGCTCGCCGGTCGAAATGAGCATGTCCATCTCGCGCTTCTCGGGCCGGCGGGTCACCTGGTGGGCCAGCTCGATCAGGCGATCCGTCGTGTGCCCCATCGCGGACACGACGAGCACGACCTGTCGGCCCGCGAGCTTTGCGCGGATCGCCCGGCGCGCGGCCAGGTGGATGCGGTGGGCGTCCGCGACGCTCGTCCCGCCGAATTTCTGCACGAGGATCGGCATGGAGAGCATCTTGGCGGCGGCGTGGGCGAAGTCAACCCGCACGGCGCTTGCAGGGACCGAGGGATCAGGGATCAGGGGGCGGCGATCAGGAAAGCTGGGCAGATGGCGACATCGCGGCGGCCCGCGGCGCGGTATCGTCACGGCCGACGAAGTGCCGGAGGACTGCCGTGCGAGCGGTCGTGCAGCGCGTCAACTCGGCGAGCGTGGCGGTCGAGGGTCAGATCGTCGCGCGCATCAGGCAGGGATTGCTCGTCTACGCCGCCGCGGCGCCGGACGACGCACCCGCCGGCGTCGCGTACATTGCCGAGAAGGTTGCCGGACTGCGCGTCTTCCCCGACGCGGACAACAAGATGAATCTCTCGGTGCGGCAGGCCGGTGGCGCCGTTCTGCTGGTCAGCGCCTTCACGGTGTTGGCGGACGCGCGCAAAGGCCGCCGGCCGTCGTTCGACGCCTCCGCCGCCGGCGACGTGGCGGCCCCGCTGATCGAGCAGCTCGCGGCGGGCATCCGTGCGCGGGGCGTGGCGGTGGAGACCGGCCGCTTCGCGGCGTACATGCAGGTCGAGTCGGTGAACGACGGGCCGATCTGCATCCTGCTGGACTCTCGCCGGCAGCTCTGACGGGGTGCGCCGCAGGCTGGGCGACGGTGGTGGCGGTCGGCCGAACTGCCCCCGGGCCCAGCCCAAGCCGCGGCGGCCGCCAGAACTGGTCCGGCGCTGGGTGTGCGGGATAATCGGCCCGGACCGCAGGCGCTGACTTGCAAAGGAGATCGGACGACTTGAGTCGAGCAAGCCAAGCAACTGGGGGCGCGCGCACGCCAGTGCGCTGGCTCAACCGCACCGTCCTGGGAATCGGCCTGGCGTCGCTGTTTTCCGACCTGAGCCATGAGACGATCACCGTGCTGCTGCCGGCGCTGTTGGCGTCGCTCGGCGCCGCCGCCGCGGCGCTGGGCACGGTCGAGGGCGTCGCCGATGGGCTGTCGAGCGCGGCCAAGCTCTACGGCGGCTGGCTGGCCGATCGGCTGCGCAGCCGCAAACGGATCGCCGCGAGCGGCTATGGCGTCATGGCGTTGGCGCCGCTGATTATCGCCGCCGCGACGGTGTGGCCGGTGGTGCTGGCCGGGCGCGTGCTGGCGTGGGTGTCGCGCGGGCTGCGCACGCCAGCCCGCAAGGCGCTGCTGGCCGACGCCGTCGCACCCGAGGCGTACGGGCGGGCATTCGGACTCGAACGGGCGATGGACACGTGCGGGGCGATCCTCGCGCCGGCGGCGGTGTACGTGCTGCTGTCGGCCGGGGCGGATCCCCGGACGCTGATCGCCTGGTCGGCTGTGCCGGCGCTGCTGGCGGTGCTGGCGATCGTGTTCCTGGTGCGTGAGCGGAGCGACCGCAAACCGGTCAAGACACCGTTCCTGCGAAGCTTCGGCGGCTTCGGCAAGCCGTACAAGGAGTTCCTGGCCGCGGTGGGCCTGTTTGGGGTGGGCGACTTCGCCGACACGTTCTACATTCTGTACGCGGTGGCGGTGCTCGCGCCGAAGATCGGCGCCGACCAGGCGGCGCACTTGTCGGTCGCGTTCTATGTGCTTCACAACGTGCTGTACGCGGCATGGTCGTATCTGGGCGGGTGGATCGCGGATCATTTCAACCGGCGCGTCCTGCTTGCGTGCGGGTACTTGTGTGCCGCGCTGGCGGCGGCGTGCATGCTGCTGGGCGGGCTGGGCGTCGAGGCCGTGAACAGCTACGCGGGCCTGGCGCTCATGTTCGCGCTCGGCGGGATGGGCGTGGGAATCTACGAAGCGGTCGAGGACGCGATCGCGGCGGAGCTGTTGCCGCGCGAGGCGCGCGGCAGCGGGTTCGGCGCGCTGGCGGTGGTGACGGGATTGGGCGACCTGCTCAGCAGCCTGCTTTTCGGCTGGCTGTGGGCGGCGGTCGGCGTCGCGGGCGCGTCGCTCGCGGTGCTCGTGCCGATGCTGGCCGGAACGGGCTTTGTCCTGCACCTGGCGACGCGCGACCAGCGAGATCGGGCATGAGCGGCGCGCCAGGCCCACGCGCCGGCCGATCGACGCGCTTGCATGGCAGGGAGGTGGCTCGTCGCCGGTGCGGGGAATCAACGGCGCGCGTCCCTCGGCGCACGAACGTCCCTGGGAGATAATGGCCGGCCTGGGAGCGTCCCGGCGCCTGGTGGGCCGCACGGTCTTCAAAACCGCTGAAAGACCATACCCATGGTCTTTGGTGGGTTCGATTCCCATCCGCTCCCGTTCGATTCGACCCTGCGCGCCGCCGTCCGCCGGGAGGCGCGCGGACCCGCCGGCGGAGCACGGCGGCGTTCCAGTCTCGGATCAGCGCGTCAGCACGATCTTGCCGAAGTGCTCGCCGCGGTCCATGAGGCGCAGCGCCTGCGGGAGCTGGTCGAAGGGCAGCCGGCGGCCGATCACCGGCTGAATGCGGTGCTGCGAGACGAATCGCGACAGCGCCTCGAACATCTGGCGCGAGCCCACGAGGATGCCGGCGATGCGGATCGACTTCATCATCAGCAGGCCCGTGTTGACGCTTGCGCTCAACCCGGCCAAGGCGCCCATGAGGGCGATCGTTCCGCCCGCGCGCGTCGCCAGGATGCTGCGGCTCAACGATTCGCCGCCCACGGTCTCGACGGTCACATCCGCGCCTGCGCCGCCGGTGTGCTCGAGGACGGCCTGCTCCCAGTTCGGCGCTGTGCGGTAATTGATCGCGACGTCGGCGCCGAGCTCGCGGGCGCGGGCGAGCTTATCGTCGCTGCGGCTGGTGATGATGACGCGGCCGCCCAGCGCCTTGGCGAGCTGGAGCGCGAAGATCGACACGCCGCCCGTGCCGAGCGTCAGCACCGTCTGGCCGGGCTCCAGCCGGCCCGCCTCGACCAGCGCGTTCCACGCCGTCACCGCCGCGATCGGCAGCGTCGCGGCCTGCGCCGCGTCGTAGCCCTCCGGCAGCGGGAGGAGCGCCTCGGCCGGCAGCGCGACCTGCTCGGCGGCGAGGCCGGGGCCGGGCGTGCCGAGCGTCGTGCGCAGGTGCTCCATGCGGTAGGGGCCGCTGGGCCACGCCGGCACGAAGTGCGTCATGGCCGCCTGGCCGACGGCGACGCGCGTCACCCCCGGGCCGACGGCCGTGACCACGCCGGCGGCGTCGCTGACGGGCGTGCAAGGCAGGCGCAGCTTCGGGTTGTAGGCGCCCTTGATGACCAGGAGGTCGCGGTAGTTCAAGCTGATGGCGCGCACGTCGAGCAGCGCCTCGCCCGGACCGGGGCGGGGCGGATCGGTCTCGATCGAGACGAGGTTCTCCAGGCCGAATGCGTCGAGGCGATAGGCGCGCATGCCCCAGCTCCTGGTGCACGCCCGCGCGCTGAAGGCCCACCCGCTCACGGCCCGCAGGTGACAGGGGCTCCGGCCGCGGACATCACGGCCGATGATACCGCGCGTTGCCGCGCCGCGCCGCTATGATGGCCCTACGATGTCGAACCGGGCCGTGATTCTGACCATCTCCGACCGCGTGAGCCGCGGCGAAGCGCAGGACCAGAGTGGTCCGGCGATCCTCGAGCGGCTGCCGCTGCTGGATGCGGTGGCCATTCATCGCGAGGTCGTCGCCGACGAGATCGAGCGCATCCGCGCCGTGGCGACGACGTGGATCGACCGCTGCGAGCTGCTGGTGACGACCGGCGGAACAGGCATCGCGCCGCGCGACGTCACGCCGGAGGCGCTGGCGCCGCTGGTTCAACGGCCGCTGCCGGGCTTCGGGGAAGTGATGCGGCTGCGGGCGTTCGAGCGGCTGGCAACGTCGATCGTTTCGCGCGGCGGGGCGGGCGTGTCGGGCGGCACGCTGATCGTGTGGCTGCCGGGCTCGCCGCGGGCGGTGCGCGAGTGCCTGGAGTGGCTGGCGCCGGCGATCAAGCACACCTGCGCGATGCTGCGGGGCGAGACCGGGCACTGAGTAAGGCCGGTTGGCGGCCCGCGCAGGGGTCACCAGGTGACGACGTTGGAAGCTACTCGTAGCGCAGAGCCTCGACCGGGTCGAGGCGGGCGGCCTTGAAAGCCGGGTACAGCCCGCTGAGGACGCCGACGCTGGTGGTGGTCGCGAGCGCGACGAAGATGATGAAGGGGCTGATCTCGGTGACGAAGTTGAAGTCGCGCAGCACCTGGCTGATGATGTCGGCGCACATCGCCCCGAGCAGCAGGCCGAAGCCGCCGCCCAGCGAGCTGATCACCAGCGCCTCGACCAGGAATTGCAGCAGGATGTCGCCGCGCCGCGCCCCGACGGCCATCCGCACGCCGATCTCGCGCGTGCGCTCGGTCACCGATACCAGCATGATGTTCATGATGCCGATGCCGCCCACGATGAGGCTGATGCCGGCGATGCTGTAGAAGACGGCCTTTCCGACGAAGAGGGCCTGGCTGACCTGGGTCATGGCCTCCTGCTGGTTGAACGTGCGGAAATCGGGCTCGTCGCCGATGGGGATGTTGTGCGCGTTTCGCAGGACGCTGGTGATGCGCTTCTGCACTTCTTCGAGGTCCTGGGAGTTCTTGGCGAGCACGGTCATGCGGTTGAACCACTCGCGGTTGAAGAAGCGCTTCATGCCCGCCTTCACGGGGATGAAGATCGACTCGTCGGCGTTCAGGAATCCCAGGCTGCCCTTCTTCTGAAGCACGCCGACCACGCGGTACACCGCGTTGCCGACCTTGATCGGCTGGCCGACGGCCTCCTCGCCGCCGAAAAGGTCTTCGGCGACCTTCGAACCCAGGCAGACGAGCGTGGCCAGCTCGTCGGTGACCTCGTTGTGCGCGAAGACCCGCCCCTGCGCCGCCTTGTAGTCGTGGATCACGAAGTAGTCGTCCGTCGTCGCCACGACCGTGTACTCGCCCGACTTCTGGAATCGCCGCACCGTCGTCGAGCCGAGCGCCTCCGGGGCGATGGCCTCGATGTCCTCGGGCAGCTCGCGCAACAGCACTTCCACGTCGCTCAGCACCAGCGTCTGGGCTACGCCGACCGGGCGGCCCTCGATCCGCGCCGCCGCCGGCATGATGTACAGCACGTTCGAGCCGAGGCTCTTGAACTGGCGGATGATGTTGTTCGAGAAGCCCTCCATGATCGACATGCACGCGACCACCGAGCCGACGCCGATCAGCACCCCCAGCGTCGCCAGCAGTGACCGCAGGAAGTGCGTCTCCAGGCTGCGCAGGCCGGTCATGAACAGGCCCCAGAAGAACCGCGGCGTCAGCAGCCCCAGACCGAGCAGCCCGGCCAGGCCAATCGCGATCATCAGGTAGATCAGCATTCTGCCAGCCTCACAGCGGCGTCAGTTGGCTCGGCCGGGCGCGTGCGCACCGACCCGTCGCTATTCGGAGTTCGTCCGCCGGCCGGGAATCTTCGCAGCGATGCAGCCGGGCGGCGATCCGAAGGCAGATGCCTCGCTGCGCTCGGCATGACGCACGTTCTCGCTCCGGGCGCCTTGCGCGGCTCAGCTCGGCTGACGACTCGCATGCCCCTCAGCACCATGCCAATCGCCGGCGACCTGCCAGCATCGCCAGGCCGGCCAGCCCGACGGCCGTCTCGAACCCGAGCACGCCGCAGAGGCCGAAGGCGGGCGGCCTCACGATGGCGGGTTCGCCGGTGGGGTCGTCGCGCTCGCGCTGAACGGCGCCGACGATCCTGGTCGCCATGTCGCTGCCGCGTGCCAGGCCGATGACGTCGAGCAGGGCGTCGGTCGGTGAACCGAGCAGGGCGGTTGCGCCGACGCCGTCGGGAGCGTTGCTCGCGCTGGCTTCGACCTTGACGCGCAGCTCAAACGGCGCGTCGATGGTCGCCGAATAATCATAGCGCGCGACGATGCCCGGGATAATCAGCACGTGAAAGACGCCCAGCTCGGGCACGGTCGAGGCCAGGTTGGTCAGGATCAGCGTGGAGGTCGGCAGGCTTCCGGTGGCATCGACGCGCACCTGCCCCCCGGCCAGGCCGACCAGCCGGATCGTGCCGCTCAGCAGCGTGCCGTCGCCGTCGGGGCCGCCGGCCTGCTGGATCTGCGCAAAGAGCGAGACCTCCGCCCCGCCCAGGTCGGCGTTGGGGTCGGTGGCGTAGATCGCCAGGGCTCCGTCGAGCGTCAGACGGCCGATCACCGCGGCCCGCGACCCGGACGGCCGGTTTACCTCGCCGGTGCGCAGGATGATCGTGCGGACTTCCTCGACCACGCCGCGGGCGCGATAGGCCAGGTCCGGCGAGAGACTGTCGCAGGTGACGTTCAGCGCGAGCTCTTGCGGGTTCGGCGCGCCGAGATTCGGGGCCGCGAACTGCGCGCCGCCGAGCGCGGCGGAGTCTTCGCCCTGGGCGACCAGCGTCGCCACGGCTTGCAGGGGCAACGGGCTTCCGGGGTGAGTCAGGATCTGGCTTTCGCGCGTTTCGGGCAGGCCGCGCCTGAGCTGCTCGAGCTCGACCTCCGCCGTGGCGGAGACGGAAACGACCTCGGCCGGCGCGAGGGGCGCCGGGGCGAGGAGCGCGCTCAGTACGAGGAGCAGCGGCGCGTCGCGACGAACGGACGAGTGGCGTTGAGGCGGACATTGACGTCGGTCGTACATCGTCGGGTCTCCCGCTGAGTTCATCCGCCTGCGGACTGTACCACCGGCAGGGCCCCGGCGAAACACGCATGGGGCGGCTTGAACGATCGGCGCTATCGCCCCCGCTCGGATCGACGCGTGCGTCCGGCGACCAGCAGCAGCAGGGCACCCGGAAGCGCGAACAGGAAGCACGGGAAGTTCAACTCGCGGCCGCGCTCGGCCAACGTGTCCGGCCGCGCATACCGCGCCACGAGCCGATGTCCACCCTCCGCGGCAACCAGGCCGATTTCGAGCTCGGCCGCCGCCGCGTCGACGTCGTCGATCGACCAGCCGACGAAGCGCAGCTCGACGCCGTCGAGGACGTAGGAGTCCTGGGCGCGCAGCGTGTAGCGATACCCGACCGGCCCGTGGTAGACGTGCGGCGTGCTGACGGGGATGTCGTTGAGGAAGATCGGCACGCCGCTGGGCTGAGAGTCGAGCGAGAGCGGGGAGACGAGCGGGAAGAGCTCGCGCGACACGGTCGTGGCGAGGCCCAGCGCGTCCGTCGCGGTGATCTCAAGCCGCAGGTGGCTGTCCTCCATCGGCCGGCCCGAGTCCGGCACGGTGAACACGCCCTTCGAGCCTTCCAGCGGTCCGACCAGAATGTTGAAGGCGTCCGCCGGGCGGATGATCAGCACGCGCGTGCTGTAGGCCGACTCCGGCAGCGGGTCGCCGAACTCGTCGAAGCCGCGGGCCTCGAACGCGATCTGCTCGCCCGCGCGGAACAGCACGCCCGCCGGCGGCTTGATGAGCTCTACCTGCGGCGGGGCGCCGACGGTGATCTCCAGCTCGTCGGAGAGCGCGGCGTACGCGCCGTCGTCGACGATCAGCCGGGCGCGGTAAGCGCCGCGCTGCGCATAGGCGTGCACGGGGTCGGGCTCGTAGCTGCGCTGGCCGTCGCCGAAGACCCAGACGTAGCCCAGCTCCTGCGTCTCATCGTCGGGGTCGTGCGTGCCCGCGCTGCTGAACTGCACCTCGAGGGGCGGAGGCCCGGCCAGCGGAGACGCCGACACGACCGGCACGGGCGGCCGGTTTGATCCGTCGAGATGCTCGATGCGCACAAGCCCCTGGACGTAGCTCAGGTAATACAGCGCGCCGTCCGGGCCGATCTCGAGATCAACAACGTAGGGCGCGGCGGAAGTGAACACGCCCAGGTCCTCGACCGTGCCGCCCTTCAGCAGGCCGAGCCGCCGGATGTAGCCGCCGGTGAAGTCGGCGACGAAGATGTTGCCGTAGTACTCGGCCGGAAACGCCGATGAGCGGTAGACGCCGCCCATGATGATGCACTGTCCCTGGTCGGGGTCGTCGTGCGGATAGCTCCAGATGGGCGGGGTGAACTCGCTGCAATCGTTGACGTAGCAGTGCGGGCCCTCCATCCGCGGCCAGCCGTAGTTCTCGCCCGGGCGGACGCGGTCGAGCTCCTCCCACGCCGCGGCGCCGACGTCGCCGGCGTACAGCGCGCCGCCGACGGGGTCGAACGCGAAGCGGAACGGGTTGCGAAGGCCGTACGCCCAGACGTACGGCGCGACGCCGTCGCCCTTGAAGAACGGATTGTCCTTCGGTGCCGTACCATCGGGCCTGAAGCGGAGGATCTTGCCCTGCGGCAGCGTGATGTCCTGCGAGCGCTCCGCGAGCCACTGGTCGCCGCATGAAAGGTAGAGCAGTCCGTCGGGGCCGAACTTCAGCCCGCCGGCGTAATGGCCGTCGGCCTGCATCGCGGGCACTTCGAGAACGACCTTCTCCGTGGCCAGGTCGAGGCCGTCGTCGGAAGTGATGAGCGAGCTGACGCGCGTGCGCAGGTCGCCGCCCGCGCGGGTCGTGTAGGCCACGTAGATGCGGCCGTTCTTGTGCGCCTGCGGATCGTGGGTGATCCCCAGCAGGCCGCCCTCACCGACGTTCGTCTCCACCTCGTTCAGCCGCACGCGCCAGCGCCGCTCGCCGTTGACGTACAGCAGCACGTGCCCGCCGCGCTCGGCAATGAAAATGCGCCCGTCGGGCGCGATGGTGCAGTCCGTAGGCTCCACAAGGTTGGCGGCGATCGAGGTGCGGTAGAAGCGGTCGAGCAGACCGTCGTCTGCCCTGGCGGTGGCTGGCGGGAGCGCCAGCGTCAGGACGGTGAGCAGCAATCGTGCTGCCGGCGCCGGCTGTTTGAAGCGCGTCCAGACCTGCTGCATTCGAACCTCCCTGCCTCAGCTCGCGGCGGCCCGCGCCCTGGGTGTGAACAGCCGGTGGGCGCGAGGCGCGATCGGGTTGCGTGACGCACGCCGTCCGTGCGCGTGAAATCCGGAGAATTGTTGCGTAGGAGCGGGTGTCCCGCAACCGCCCCGGGAGCGGGCCGGTGCTTCAGGAACCGAGTCCTTCGAGGTGGCTCCGCCAGTGCATGGCCCGGTCGGGGCGCCCCCAGCGGTCGTACAGCCGGATCAGGCGCTCGACCGTCTCGCGCCGCGTCTGGGGCGGCGCCTGCGGGCTGGCCTGCAAGCTGGCGTGGGCCCCGAGCAGCAGCGTCTGGGCCTCGTCGAAGCGCTCCAGCTCCGCCAGGCACGCACCCAGGGCCGCCGCCGCGTCGGCCATGGCGGCGTCGATCGGTGACAGGTGCTGCTGCCGCAGGGCCAGCGCCTCGCGCAGCGGCGCTTCGGCATCGGCCCAGCGCCCCAGGTCGCAGCGCGCCAGGCCGACGCTCAGCAGGGCGGCCGCCAGTTCCTGCGGCCGGTCGCGCTCGCGGAGGCGGTCGATCAGCTCGGCCAGCAGCGGCTCGGCGTCGGCGCTGAAGCGATGCTTAAGCAGCCAGGCGGCGGCGTCCTGAAGGGAGTCGCGATGGGTGTTGCTGTCGGCGCCGTGAATTTCCCGGCCGTCGGCCACCATGTGCAGGATGAACTCGCGCCCCTCGGCCGGATAGTCGTCGAGCCAGTCGCGCAGCGCGATGTAGGCGGCCCGCGTCCGCAGGAAGAGGATCTGCGAGGTCCGGATCTGCTTGCCGCGGCGGTCCTCGAGGTACTGCCGCAGGCGCTGCATGGCGGCCTCGCGCTGGCCGAGGCCGCGCAGGATGCCGGCCAGCTCGATCGTCAGGCCCAGCGAGGCCTCGTGCACCGCGCCCCAGTTGTCGCGGCACAGCTTGATCAGCTCGCTGTACAGCGGCACCGACGCCTCGCGGTTCTGCTGCTGGAGGCTCACGAGCATGGTCATCGCGTTCACGGCCAGCAGCCGGCTCAGGTCGGCGCTGGGCAGCACGCGCCGGGCGCGCTCGACAGCCACCGGCAGCAGGACGGCGGCCTGCTCGTAGCGCTTCTTGTTGTAGAGCCAGGTCGCGTATGAGCAGAGGGCCCGGACCGTCGTGCGGTGCTCCGGGCCGAGCTCCATCTCGTAGATGCGGATCGCGTCATTCCACAGGTCGCTGACCTCGTCAGTGCTCGAGCCGTCGAGCTCGTTCAGCACCTCGACCAGAGCGCCCTCCGCGTCAGCCACCAGCCGGTTGTCCCGACCGAGCGCCCGCCGCTTCAGCTCCAGCGCCTCGCGCAGCACGGCCTCCGCCTCGGCGTGCTGCCCGCGCTCCCTGTGCAGGGCGCCCAGCGAGCTCAGCACCGCCGCGATCGCGGGCTCGTCGTGGTCCGCCGCCGAGCGCAGCACATCCAGCGCGCGGTGGTGCGCCCGCGCCGATTCCTCGAACTGCCCCGCGATCCGCTGCGACGCGGCCCGCGTCATCAGCAGCGACGCCACGATCGCATGGTCGTCGCCGAACAGCGCCCGGCCGCGCTGCACCACGTCGTCGAGTGACATCTGCGCGTCGCTGTCGCCGGCGTCGAGCCGCGCGATGAGCTGCTGGAGGAACGCGCTCTGGTTGTTGGCCCGGGCCTGGGCCTCGAGCGCCTCGTCCCGCTCACGCTTGGCCTGCACGAAGCCCAGTACCGCCAGCGCGCAGCCCGCCAGCAGCGCCGCCCCGATCGCCGACCCCGCCAGCACGCTGCCCCGGTGCCGGCGGGCGAACTTGCGCAGCTTGTAGTAGGCCCCCGGCGGCCCGGCGAGCACCGGCTCGTTCCGCAAGTAGCGCTCCACGTCCGCGCTCAGCTCCACCGCCGTCGAATACCGCCGCGTGCGGTCCTTCTCGATCGCCTTCATCACGATCCAGTCCAGGTCGCCGCGCAGCAGCCGCCGCAGCGCTGCGGGCTCGACGCCGCGCAGGTCGGCGGTGGCGGCGGCGTGGGCGAGCGTGCTGACGCGCGTGGAGGGCATGGGCGCCTCCTCCTCGCGGATGATGCGCTGGATCTCGCCGTAGCCGGCCCTGCGGAGCGTCGTCCCGTCGACGGGCGTCGTGCCTGTCAGCAGCTCGTAGAGCAGCACGCCGAGCGCGTAGATGTCGGTGCGCGTGTCGATGTCCAGACCGCTCATCTCGGCCTGCTCCGGGCTCATGTACTCCGGCGTGCCGATGAACTGCTTGAACTCGGTGAACAGCGTCTTGTCCGTCAGGCGCTGGCTGGTCGCCTTGGCGATGCCGAAGTCGATGACCTTCGGCACGGGCACCCCGTCGTGCAGCGTCACCAGGATGTTCGACGGCTTGATGTCGCGGTGAATCACGCCTTTCTGGTGCGCGTGCTGCACGGCCCGGCAGATCTGGATGAACAGCTCCAGCCGCTGCCGCGGCAGGAGCTTGTGCTTGTCGCAGTACTCCGTGATGCGGATGCCCCGTACCAGCTCCATCACGAAGTACGGCCGGCCCGTCTCCGTCGCGCCCGCGTCCAGCACGCGCGCAATGTTCGGGTGGTCCATCAGCGCCAGCGCCTGCCGCTCCGCCTCGAACCGCGCGATCACCTGCCGCGTGTCCATCCCAAGCTTGATGATCTTCAAGGCCACCTTGCGGCGGACCGGCTGCTCCTGCTCGGCCATGTAGACCGCGCCGAAGCCGCCCTCGCCGATGAGCTGCAACAGCTTGTACGGCCCGATCATCGTGCCCGGGCGTTCGCCCGCCGCCGACAGGACCGTCGCATCCGCGTCGATGATCGGCGCGCCCATGAAGCTCCCCGCGCTGCCGTGCGCCAGCAGCAGCGCGTCGAGCCGCCGGCGCAGCGCCGTGTCCGTCCCGCAGGCGCCGTCGAGAAACGCGGCGCGCTCCGCCGGCGTCGGCCGCTCGATGGCGGCGTTGAAGAGGCGCTCGAGCTCCGCACTGCTTGGTTGCACGTCGGCTTCCGACCCAGGTGGCCGCCTGGCTCCGATTCTCATCGATTGTAACCGCGTTCGCCGGGCCGTTCTTGGCGATATCGCCGCGGCGCCGCGCCGGCGGCGACTGTGCGCCGCCGCGGGCGACAGGACGCGACTGCCGCCGCGTGTCATGCGCCGGCCCGGCACCGTCCATCTCAGTCGCGGGACGAAGCACGGCCGGAGGGCGGTCCATCTCAGCCGCCCGCCGAGGACTCCTCGCCGGCGCCGCCGCTCATCCGCTCATAGAGCCAGGCGCGGGCGAAGTTCCAGTAGCGATACGCACTGGCGCGCGAGATGCCGAGCATCTCGCCGGCGTCCTCGAGCGGCAGCCCGGTGAAGTAGTGCAGCTTGACGAGCTCGGCCTTCTGCGGGTCTTCGACGGTCAGGGCCGCCAGCGCTTCGTCGAGCGCCAGCAGATCGAGCGAGTCCGGCAGGGATACCAGGTCACTGTCCTGGAGCTCCACCCGCCGCCGGTCACCCCCGCGCTTCAGCCGGCCGCGCTCGCGGGCCCGTTCGACGAGAATGCGCCGCATGGCCTCGGCGGCGGCGCCGAAGAAGTGCCGGCGGTTATCGAAACGAGGGGCGTCTCCCTGGAGCAGGCGCAGGTAGGCCTCGTGCACGAGGGCCGTCGGCTGAAGCGTCTGCCCGGGCCGCTCGCGGGCCAGCTTGTGCGCGGCCAGCGCGCGCAGCTCACCGTAGACCAGCTCCAGCAGCCGGGATTCGGCGGACCGGTCACCGTCTCCGACGGCCGCCAGCAGGGTCGTGAAGTCGCTCACGATCGCGAATGCTACCGCAACCGGGGGCATGGGTGGGATGCGTGGCAAGGGCGGCATGGGTGGCGCGTGGTGGCGTGTGGTGCGCGTGGTGGCATGCTCTCGCGTACTCGCGTGAGCATGCGTCTTTGGATCCTCGCGGGCAGTTCGCGCAAAGGACGATCATCTTCAGCGGGTCGTGCTGCTGGCACGCCGCCCGCGGCTCTATGTGATGCACCGTCAGCTTGACGACGTCGGACTCGCCGCAAAGCGGGCAGCGGCTGCCGACTTCCTTGTGAGCGCCAACGTCATTTCCAAACGGCGCTCAAAGGACAGTGAATCATGTGTTGGTGCTTGCAGTTCCGAATCTCTTTGTCCACATGTCTGGTCGGCGTGGCTATTATGGCCCTTATGGACGCACATCTGCGCGAAGAAACGAGAATCGGAAGAACTTCACGGTCTTGCGCCAGACCGTGCGAAAGCGGCTGCTGGCCAAGCTGGCCGAATTCAAGGCCGAGTTGTACCGGCGAATGCACGACCCCGTCCCCGAGGTCGGAACATGGTTGCGTTCGGTCGTCACGGGACACTTCCGTTACTACGGCGCCCCGATGAACAGCCCGGCGTTGGGGCTGTTCCGCTTCCAGGTCGTCGGGCACTGGTACCGCGCGCTGTGTCGGCGGAGCCAGAAAGGACGCGTTCCTTGGGAACGCATGAAACGACTGATCGCCGCCTTCCTGCCTCCGGTGCGCCTCTACCACCCGTATCCCTTGCGGCGGCTCGGCGTCATCCCCTGAGGCAAGAGCCGGATGCGGTAACCCCGCTCGTCCGGATCTGTGGAGGGGGTGCTCAGTCATGGGCATCTCTACTCTGACTAACCGTCGCTCTCGCAAGGCGTTAACCACGCTGGCCATCAGGGCTACTTCGGCGGGAAAGCTCAAGGCGAGTTTCGGCGGATTCCGGCGGAATCTGCGACATGCATGCAGGCGCGGGGCGCGCCGACGATGCGGCAGCACGGCGCAGGCGCATGCGGATCACGCCGGCGCCGCGAGAATCGCGGCGACTTCGGGCTGTCGCTGCTCGGGATGAAGGTTGGTCGAGCCTGTTGTATCGAACCGCGCGCGGCGTGCGGCCATGAGCATCTCCATCTGGACGATGCCTACGACGGCCTTCGCTTCGCGGCCGGTGCGTCGTCTGGCGGGTGCGGGCCAGCGCGGCCCGCTACTTGTTACGTACGCGAGGCGCTTGCAGAATGTTTGCGCGAAGAGTTCTTGCGATCCAATCGAGCCGCGATGCGAGTACGACGCCGTCGCGTTGCGGGTTCCGACGGATGCAGGAGAATCCGTGACGCCGCGAGGAAACGATACCGGTGGACCAGAATCGAGAATCTTCTGCTGCGTTGTTCGAGCAGATTTACACACAGCTGAGGGCGGTGGCGCAGGAGCGCCTGCGCAGCGAGCGGCGCGGCCACACGCTTCAGGCGACCGCGCTGGTGCATGAGGTTTACCTGCGCCTGGCAGGCAACCGCGTCGTCCCCTGGCAAAACCGGGCCCATTTCTTCGCCGCCGCGGTTGAGGCCATGAGGCGGATTCTGCTGGACCACGCCAAGGCTCGCGGCCGCGTCAAGCGTGGAGGTGGGCGTGATCGTCTGCCGCTGAGCGTGGCGGACCTGGCTGCGGCTGAAGATTCTGACCAGATCGTGAGCCTCGAAGAGGGCCTTCGTCGCTTGAAGGCGGAGTACGCGGAGATCGGCCAGGTCGTGGAGCTGCGCTTCTACGCGGGCCTGAGCGTCGCCGAGACAGCCGTATTGCTGGGTGTATCTCCGGCAACGGTCAAGCGCCGCTGGGAGTTCGGTCGCACGTGGCTGTTCCGCGAACTGGGCGACACTGCGCCAGGAGCTGACGATGGAAAACCCCGCTAGTCCGTCGGATCGAGCCGCACTCATTTTCGATCAGGCCCGGCAACTGGCCGATGCAGCACGCGAGACCTACCTGCAACAGGCGTGCAAGGACGCCCCCGAGCTGCGGACGTTGATCGACGATCTTCTGATCGCCCACGAGAGACAGGGGGAATTCCTCGCGGAGCCGACACATGCACGGCCGCGGGTAGGCGCAGAGGAAGTCGCAGGGGCCGAAACGGCCGGGCAAGCGACGACCGAGTTGCCAGCGTCGGCGTTGAGTGCGCCAGAGTCCACGCAGATCGGGCGCTACAAGCTGCTCCAGCGGATCGGCGAAGGCGGCTTCGGCGAGGTCTGGATGGCCGAGCAGCGTGAGCCGATCAAGCGTCGGGTTGCGCTGAAGATCATCAAGCCGGGGATGGACAGCCGTCAGGTGATCGCCCGCTTCGAAGCCGAGCGCCAAGCCCTGGCGATGATGGACCATCCGAACATCGCGCGCGTGCTGGACGCCGGCGTGACCGACGCCGGTCGACCGTATTTTGTGATGGAGTTGGTTCGTGGCGTGCCGATCACCGAGTACGCGGACACGGAGAATCTTGGCCCGCAAGCCCGACTTGAGTTGTTCACGCAGGTCTGTCACGCCGTCCAGCACGCCCACCAGAAGGGGATCATCCACCGCGATCTCAAGCCGTCCAACGTGCTGGTCACCGTCACCGACGGAAAGCCCGTGCCGAAGGTGATCGACTTCGGCATCGCCAAGGCCACCGGCGGCGAGCTGACTGACAAGACGCTGTTCACAGAATTCCGCCAGTTCATCGGCACGCCGCAGTACATGTCGCCGGAGCAGGCCGGGATGAGCGGCGTTGACATCGACACACGCAGCGATGTTTACTCCCTGGGCGTGTTGCTCTACGAGCTGCTGACGGGCGGGACGCCGTTCGATGCGGCTCGCCTGCGTTCGGCGGCCCTTGAGGAGATGCGGCGCATCATCCGCGAGGAGGACCCGCCCCGGCCGAGCACCCGAGTCAGCACGCTCGGCGACGCGCTTTCGGCCGTAGCCCGGCACCGGCGCGTGGAGCCGGCCCGACTGGGCGCCATGATCCGCGGAGACCTGGACTGGATCACGATGAAGTGCCTGGAGAAGGACCGCAGCCGCCGCTACGGCACGGCCAGCGACCTGGCGGGAGACGTGCAGCGGCACCTGGTTGGCGAAGCGGTCATGGCGGCGCCGCCGAGCGCTGCGTATCGCGTGCGAAAGTTTGTACGGAAGCATAAGACAGGGGTGCTAACGGCCGGCACGGTGGCTGCGGCTGTGGTACTGGGGGCGCTCGGGACGACGATTGGCATGATCCGCGCTGAAGCGATGAAACGGGATCTCGCCCGCCAGAATCAAACCGCCCGCGACATACTTGCGAACGCGGCGATGTTGGCCTTCTTGGCAGAGAATCCGCAGCCGGGCGGACTGCACGTAGGGAGTTTTGAACTTCAGACGTCAGACGCGATGCGGAGTTTACACGTTGTTCTAAAAGGCGTTCGTACGAAGCGCCCAGACAACACCGCACGCCAACAAGGAGCCCAGGATGAATATGACGTAGGAGTTTTTGGTCCTGACGATCGCGAAATATCCGGCGATGCAGCGATCCAAGCTCTCGGCAGCCTTATGGTCGAAGCGACAGAGGAGAACGTGCGTGCGCGAAGGTCGCTCGAAGCGGCGAATGCTCGGCTCGCCGAGCAGCGCGATCAGGCTGAGCTCTGGGCGGCACGCGGGCAGATTGCCGCGGCTCGAATCGCGCTTGATGAGCGCGACAGCGCGACTTGCCGCGCGCGGCTCGACGCCGTTCCAGAGCGGCTGCGCAACTGGGAGTGGCACTACCTTGGCACGCAGCTCGATGATGCGTCACTCGTGCTATATGGGCACAAGCACGAAGTCGGCTTGGCGATGTTCAACCCGGCTGGCACGCGCATCCTGACGATCGGCAGCGGCCTGCATGATGACAATGTCGCCCGCATGTGGGACGCGGCGAGTGGCAAAGAGCTTTTCACGATCAAGTCGGACCGCCCGGCCTTTACTTCAGCGAGCTTTGCGTCAGATGGGAAGACGTTCCTGACGCTGACTACGCCACGAAACTACGTAAACGAGTCGTTTCCAAGCGAACTCCAGGTCTGGGACTCGGCAAACGGGCGCGAGCTGCGGCGAGTTGCGCTGCCCGAGGATCGGAAGGATGTGCCCTATTACAACAGAGCGAAAGCGGCAGTGAGCCCTGATGGAACGCGCGTGCTCTGGGCGCGCTCATCCGACACACGGGTTGCCTTGATCGACCTTCAATCGCCCGATCACGTCAACTGGCTCAGCATCACTGGACACTTCCGCGGATACCCGTTCAGCCCGGACGGGCGGCTCATATACACAGTCCACGATGACACAGATAACAACGACGAGAGCCAGGAAGTAGTGCATGTGTGGGACGCCTCGACCGGGGAACACCGATTTCAGACGCCGCCAACCACTCGGGGGAAACAGGATGAGGAAATCCACTTTGCCATGTTTAGCGCGGATTCGCGCTACTTGATTACGAACCAGTGGTCCGGCAACTCGCTGGTTTGGGACGTCGCCGCTGGGACTCAGTGACCGTCGCCCCCATCATTTGGAGGCGGCACTGGCGGTGATGGCGCGACTTACCAGCCCCCATTTGCGTCGTATTGTCCCGATGGAAAAACGGTTGTCGGCCTGCTGAAGAACCACCGTGGGGTCCGAGCCTGGGACATGACGTCAGGTGTTGAGCGATGGCGGTTTGAAAACGATGTGCGGATCGAGTTCTTGGCTGTCAGCCCTGATGGTCGTGTCCTTCTCTTTTCCGACGCCAGCCCCTCTACGCGTCTCCTGGATGCCGAGACTGGACGGAACATTGCCGTTCTGCCCGGCGAGGCTGCCGACGGACTTGGCCTCATCGGCCCGCATTCGCCCTTCAGCGCCGATGGGCAGCAGTTGGCGACCAAGACGCCAGAAGGTGACGTGCATATCTGGCGATTGCCGATAACGCCGGCGCGCACGGAACTGGCGAGTGCGGCGCGCGAGATTACGTGGAGCATCTTCGTTCCCGAAACGAACGAGATCGTCGCCTCCCTCGATGATCACACCCTACGCGTCTATGACGCGTGGACGGAAAGGGAAAAGCGCCGCCTGGCGTCGGACGTCGACCCCACATATGGGGGCGGCATAGTCGGTATGTCGGGCCATCGACTGGCCATCGTCGACATCCACCTGGGCTGGAAGCAGCCGCGCGTTCGCGTGTGGGACCTGTCGCAGGGTGTCGAGATCGCATCCTTTGATCCCCAAAGCGGGTTGCGGCCGGGTGAAACCCAGGTCGAAGCCGGCCCCGTTCGGTTTGTCGATGGTCGACTGCTCGTTCCACGTTTGTATAACGGGGAGGGGACCGAGGAGATGCCTACACGCTACGACCTCGTGGAGTGGGACCCAGACTCGAATAAGGCTTCGAATCGGTTCGATGCATTCAGCAAGTGCTGGCGCGGAACTGTCGTGAGTCCTACGAACGACCGGATTGTCTTTGCGTTTCACTTTGGTCCACGCAAAGGGGAGCGCACGCTTGTCGATGCCGTGAGCGGCGACGACGTCGCCTCCCTGGAGCCGTGGGCGGCCTCCGGATGGGTTCCGCCGGCTACATTCAGTCCCGACGGCAAGAACTTCGCCGGAATCATCAGGCAATCGGACGGCGAAGAGACCCTTCAGGTCTGGCGTGCGGCCGACGGCGCGCGCGGCACTGCGGTAAAGCTCGATCGGATCATGGGCTCCGCCCAAGCCGTACGGTACAGCCCTGATGGATCGCAGATTGGCATTGTCACATGGGGAGGCGAAGGAGCACAGGGTGGTTACGTGATCCTTGTCGATGTCACGAGTAGTCAAATTCGCTGGTCGTCGCTCAACCCCGGCAAGAGCATCGATAACCTGGACTTCACCCCCGACGGGTCGCGGATCGCGACCAGCCGGCGGATGTTCGAGTACGGCACCGACTTCTGGGACGCTGCGGACGGGACTAAGGTGTTCTCCATTCCGTATCGCCTGGGCGACCCGGTGTCAGTCGAGCAAAAGGACTGGCACGCTTTCAGCGCCGATGGCGCCTCCCTGTTCCTACGTGACCGCGACGCCAACCCCATCGTGCTGCACTCTCGGCCTCGCCGATCACGCTGAGTAATGCCGAGTTCGGTACGACATCTTATGAAGATGATGGAACCCGGGTTGCCAGTATTCGCATGCCCTGACGTACTGGACCTGCCCGTGCGGCTATGAACCGCGCCGTCTTAGAGCCCACCGGTGCGCTGTAAAGAGGATGGTCGGCTATTAGTTAGCGAGAGAAACGGAGAGCCGAAGGAACCTGAAGGACGCCTGAATCTGGCCCGGTTCGAATCGCCCCGTCCGGGGTGCCGAACGCTTTGTGCCCGCTAACTAACGGCCGATGTTAAAGAGAGAGCGCGAGAGTTCGAGACGTTCCCATGCGGGGTTCGAGCGCAACCTGCCGGGTTTCGATCGGACCCCGATCGCTGCGGGTACGAAACGAGAGCGCTGCCCACCGCGGCGGAATCGCCGTAACCCTTTGCGGGCAACGAGTTGGGGCCCATGCGAAAAGGCCGCGATTCGGCGTGGGTGTAAACGAAAACGGATCCTCTCTTTCGAGAAAACCCGTTGATCTCCCCGAACAGAACCCTTCTCATAAGCACTCTCGCGCCGTGCCGGAGGTCGTTTTCCTGATATGTCGCTACAGCGGCCCAACTGATTGCCTAACACCCTCAACTCCGGCCCGCCGTCGCGGCGGCCGGCCCGGGGGCTACCTGCCGACCCGGGTGGTCGTCGACCAATGCCGAACAAGAAGACACCAGCTTTGGTCTGATCCGGTACCGCTCCCGAATTCGGCTCCGCGCTGGGCTCGTACGCACGCGCAGGAAACTGGTGAATGGCGGCTTGCGGGAATTCTCGGGTCTTTCGTATGCTGTCGGAGCTTCAATCGAGGCTTGAGCGGCGTGGGTGGGGTTCCAACTTGCTCTTGGTGGAGTCAGCCACCTGTGCGCGGCGGATTCAGTTGACCGTTCGCTCTTTCCATCTGCACGGCCGCTTTCCGATCATTGTGCTGCTGGGTTGGCTCGCGGCGGTGACTCCCGTTGCGGCCGACGACCCGCCCGCCGAGGACCCGATTTGGCCGCAGAAATGCACTGAGCGTTGGTACCCGCAGGATCCTAACTGCGGCGCGCCGGATTTCACGTCGCGCTGCTTCAACGGCGGCTATTGGTTCGACGGCCCAGTGCCGTTTGCCGGCTATCCCATGAACTTCGCCCTCTGGCACGGGCCCACGTCGCCGAGCCTTCCGCCGATCTCGCTCGATCCGGCCCAGAGCACGCTCGCGCTCGTGGCTAGGGGCGTGCCGTTTTTTCAAGGACCCAATCCTAAGGCCCAGCGACCGCTCCTGAACGGCGTCATGGACCTGGTGACCGGCGTACCGCTGCTGCGCGAGGTCGATTTCGAGCTGCCGTTCGGCGGAGCGGTCTTCCGGCACGTGCGCACATTCGCCGATCCGGTTTCGCTGAAGAGCCTCGGGGGGGGGTACGGCGCTACAACGATATGGGAGCACAGCTCCTGGGATTGGAACGGCTACCTGTGGATGATGAGCGAGAGTCCGCTGCTGCTCGTCGACGCCGCTTACCCGGACATCGGCTTCGATCCCGAGAATCCTACGACGCCGCTGCAGCAGTACACGTACCTGATCCTGGACGCCCATCACACGATTCCGTTCAAGAAGCAGGACACGGCCCAGGGCACGGCCTACGTTACGGAGCCCTGGTTCGACGCGGTTCTCTCCTATGAAGGCAGCGACCCCAACAGCGCAAGCGAGTTCTACGTCTGGCTGAGTCGCCAGTCGATCAAGTACACGTTCACGATTCACCACGAAGACCAATGGAGCATCCCTGACGATCCGAGCTTCATTTGCCGTGGGGTGGACTCCCACGCACCGCCGCCCGACGGGCAGGGCATCCCCTACTACGGCTTCCTGACTCGAATTGAGGACCGATACGGGAATCGCGCCGAGATCACCCATGCTGAGCAGACGCAGCAGACGGCGGTGGTGCTCGGGACCCCTGATCCTCTTTGCGACATCTGCGTCCAAAACTGCAACGAAAAGGGCCAAGTGCACTCGGTACGGCTCATACCGGCTGGGACGGACACTGCCGTCTGGACTCTCCTGTATACGTATCGGCCCTTCTCACCGTACGAGCAGACGTTCAACGGGGATACTCATTGGGCCGGAAACCCAGACCTCGGAGATCCGCTCGGCGACACATGGCGTATCGATCCCAGCATTTGGTACCGGTTCTTTCCGACGCAGCTCCACTCCATCCACGTTTACTCGGGCGACGTCAGCAACAGTGGGTTTGTTCCCATGCTGCCGCTTACCGCGTTCTACTGCACCCCCGATCCGAACGATCCCGAGGCACCGCTCGACGGCGATCCAAGCCAGCGCATTACGTCGTTCGATGCCTACGATGGCGTGGAAAACGGCACGCTGCCATCGCCGGAGTGGGCCATCCGGGTGAATTATCTCTATTCTGAGCTGGACTCGATGTGGTACACGTCGTTGACAGGCGAGCCGAATGCTCCCTATGCCGGGAGTCAGTATGCACTCGCAGCTGCTCCGCTGGATCCGAACATACCCGCCATTGATGAAGTCGGATCCACTTCGATACGCGCGGCGCGCTTGCTGAAGGCGACGGTGGAGCGGCGAAAAGAGGATGATCCACCAGGGGTATCTTCGCAGACGCGGCAAACGGTCTACCGACACGAGCTCACCGCGCCCGGCGAGGGAAAATACACCGGCGTGACGCACGTCTTCTACGATGCCGCGCTGGCGCGCATACTGAAGGGCTATGAAATCGGGGCCGGTGACCCAAACGTCACGGTTAACGACCTGCTGGCCACGAATCTCAGGGACACAGTCTGGAGCTATGACGCGGACAGCGACTCGGCCTTTCAGCTCAGACTCGGAAAAGCCGCCGATCTCGCGATGCCGTACGCGGAGCTCGATGGGTACAGCTGGGGGCAGTTGCAGGCCATCATTCAGGAAGTCGGGCTTTCGACGATCCTGACCGGCCCGCGCACGGTGCAGACGCGCCACGAGCTGATCGATCGAAGGAACGGTCTCAAACAGTACAAGTTCGCCTGGTTCGTCGTCCACGATCCGCCCGATTCCAGTTGGACGAACGAATGGGACGGTTTCGACAACCAGGAATCTGAGAGTCCCTCCGCCAGCGAGGTATACCCACCGTATCGCGCGAGCTATCTATATAGGGACTGGGATACATATCACCACGTCGTGTCATTTCGCGATGGCTGCCTTGGCAACCCGGATGACTTCGGCACGTGGGCGTTCCGCAGCCCGCCACTGGACCGCGAGTTCTACGTCGCGGTCATCGACGAGTTCGGCCCAAAGCCGGATCCCAACACGCCAGATCCAAATGATCCGAACATTCCTCTGATCGCGTGGGGCCACGTGACCCGCCGCGCGGTTGGAATGAACATCTACGGCATCGTCGTCTGGGACGAGACCTGGTCGATCGACGATCCGAACAACATCATCCTGAGCTCCGGTTTCCGGGAGTCGTTCGAGTACGATCAGTTCGGCCGCATCGTCGAGAAGCGCACTCCCGGCTGGTCGGTCGCTTCGGACCCGAACAGCGAGGGCCTGGTCTATCAGTACGTCTACACCGGCGATCCCAACGACGGCACCACCGAACTGGCCGGGGTGGGCGTCAAATGGGGCCTGGGTGGCACCCCATATTGGCTGCAGAGCTACGAGCGGGATGCGAATCACCCTGAGTTCGTCACGGCTCAATATCAGTATCACACGCCATCGAGCACGCTGCACAGCACCGCGGCTGCTGATGTGACCCGCACGTACTATGAGTTCGACCCAAACGACGCCGTCACCGGAATGACGATCGTTCGGCCGCGGGTTGAGCGCTACGTGCCGGGCCAGGGATGGCTGTGGCTCTATCCAACCGAGAAGACCGCCTATGACGAGCGCGGCAACGAGACCTTCAAGGGCGCCGGCAGCCTGCAAGACTGGGCCAATCCCAGCACTGGCGCCGGCGAGTTCTTCATCACGTCGCGGACGTACGACGACTACGGGAACTTGACGCAAATGGTCGTCGACAGCAGTGCGGGCGAGCCGAACGAGTTCCCCCGCAGGACGCTGGAGTCGATCGGCGCAGCGCTGAACCTCACCTCGACGTTTGAATACGACCCGATTTTCGGGCTGAAGAAGGCCGTGTACCCCGACGGCCGCACGACGTACGTCGTCGTCAAGCACGATCAGAACGATTGGGAAGTGCTGCACCAGTGGATCTATAAGGACGTCGATCCGAACTTCGTGCCCCACTCGCCCGTCGAAATCAACCGCATCGAGTCGGGCCGCGTCGTCAACAAGAAGAAGGTGGCGCTCGAATCGATCGCGGATCCCCCGGACGGCGCCGAACCATTCGCGCCCGAGGCGATCGTCGAGGAGTGGGTGGCCATCTACGACGACTCCGGCGCATTCAGGGGCTTGCAGAAAATTGCCAAGAACTTCTCCGGCGACATCGATGACAACGGGGACGTGGACCAGGCCGATCAGGGCATCCTGCTGGCGGCCTGGGGCACCTCGAGCGGCAATCCCGGATTTGTGCCGGCGGCCGATCTGGATGGCGACGGCACGATCGGCCAGGGCGACCTGGCCATCCTGCTCAGCAACTACGGCCAAACGGTCGAGACGCTCTCGGCGGCGATGGAGTACGGCGGTGGCGGGCTCTTGGCGCGCCTTCAGGATGCCGACAGCACGATCACGCGTTACGTGTATGACAATTTCGGCCGGCTCGAGCGGACTTTCCGCGGCACGAACGACGACCACGTCTTCTGGGGCACGGTGATCAACTCGGACCCCAATAACCCGTATTACCCGAACGACAACATGTTCCTCGTGGAGAAGCGCTACTACGGGGAGGGCGTTACCGATGCGAACCGGCTGATTACGGTTCGCTCGTACCGTGACAAGGTCACGAACCAGTACTGGTTCAGCGATCCCAACATCTTCGGCGAGAACAATGAGGACGCAATCGGCTGGCTAACGGTCTACGGCTACGACTGGCGCATGCGCCAAGTGTGCGAGCAGGTCGAGGAACCCACCGACCCCAACGTCTATGCCACGACCAAGACCACGCTTACCTGGCTGGACAACATGGACCGGCCGCGCCTTGTCGCTGAGTTCACCGGGGATGCTGACCTGGGCGCGCTCGATCCGCGTGCAGCGCAGCCTGGTGACGACACTCCTTTCGCCGCCAGCATTCTGGCTGCCGCCGACCCGAACGCCATCCTCTCGCTCTCAGAGACCGTCTACAACGGACTCGGCCTGGTCGCCGAGCAGAGGACTTTCGACGTCTCCGATGACACGGGCGCCAGCTATACCGCGACCGTCACGCAATACAACCACGCCGGCCAGCCGGTCCGGGTCGAATCGCCCGGCGCCCCGATCCGGCAGTATCGCTACGATGCCAAGGGCCGGCAGATCATCAGCCGCGCACTGTCCGACACGCTGGAGGTCACGCGCACCAAGACGACCTACGACCTGTCAGACCGGGCCATCAAGACCGAGCATTGGGAGCGGCGGCACGACGCGAGCGGCGCCAGGCTCGACACGAGCACGGGTATCCCGACCTACACCTACTCCTGGTACGACTACGCGGGGCGCGTCATCGCGACCGCCAATTACGGCACCGCGTCGAACGACGCCTACAAGGCCGGCGCTTCCGCGCCGGCGTACGACCCGGCCAATGCGCCTAACCCCGCTCCCACCGGGCCGCAGGTGACGCGCACCGAGTACGACGACGCCGGCCGCGCCATCGCGACGACGCACCCGGACGGCACCGTCACCGAGTACCAGTACGACGACCTCGGCCGGCAAGCGATGGTCGTCGAGAACGCCGGCGGGGCGGCGGACGAGGTTCGCCGCACGGCGTACCGTTATGACGACGCCGGTCGTTTGTGGATGATCGCGGCCGTGCTGCCCTCCCACGGTGTCGCGCTGTACAGCAGCATCGACTGGGAGGCGAACAACGGTTCGCTCCAGGTTACGGAACTCGTCTATGGCGCGGATGTGGTCGACACCGAATTCGCGCCGCAGAGCTTGAACCACGGCTTCATCGCCGCGGTGCATTATCCCAATCCGACGACCGGGCAGCCCGATGAAACGCGCTTCCTGGAGTTCACGTACTACGCCGATGGATCGGTCGCCTCGCGCACCGATGCCCGCGGCATCCTGCTCCGGTACGCCTACGACGACCAGAAGCGGCTGAGCGACGTCTGGGTGGATGACGCCGCGTGGTTCGGCGCAACGGAGCCGGACTACGCCCCGCTCCACCGGGTCGCGCACGTGATGTATGAATACACATCCGACGGCGACCTGACGCTGGTGACCGCCTGCGACGCCGCTGATGCCGTCATCGCGCAGAACGCGTTCGGCTGCGACGGCTACGGTGACCTGCTCTATGACCGCCAGCAGCATTTCGGCACGGTCAGCAGCGGCTCGCCCACCACGAGCTACGACTGGCTGCTCAGCAGCGCCCAGGGCGGCAATAACGTCAGCCGGCTGATCGGCATCACTTACCCAGACGCCGGCACCGGCGGACGGGAGATCGCGTTCGGCTACGGCGCCGCCAACAGCATCGACGACAACTTCAGCCGCATCGCCGCGATATCTGACGGCACCGGGTCGCTGGCGGCGTATCAGTACGCCGGCGTGTCGCGCCGCGTCAGCACTTCGCTGGGCTGCGGCGTGAGCACGTCGGTCGCCGGCGGCGGCGGGTACGACGGCCTGGACCGCTTCGGCCGCCTGCTGCGGCTGCACTGGAACGACGGCGCTACGCCGCTGCACCGCTATGACTACACCTACGACCAGGCCGGCAGCCGGCTGACGGCGAAAGCCGTCCAGGTCGAAACCTCGTCGATCCCGGATCGCTCGTACGAGTACGGCTACGACGGCCTGCGGCGGCTGGTGCATGCGAAGCTCGGCGAGCTCGACCCCAACGGCCACGTGCTGCCCAGCGTCAACACGCCCGTGCCGCGGCACACGCAGTGGCTGCTCGACAACCTGGGCAACTTCTCCGGCGGCGACCCGAACGGCGGCAGCGTGATCCTCACGACCGACGACGGGACCGGCCAGCCTGAGTACACCCTCACGCACCACGCGACCAGCAGCGACAACGCGATCCAGTCGGTGACGGTCGCTCCGCCGGGCGGCTCGCCGGCGACGCAGGCGTTCGTGTACGACATCGCGGGCAACCTCGTTTTCGACGGCAACTGGCTCTACCAGTACGACGGCCTGAACCGGCTGGTGCAGGTCAACGCCGCCGGCTCGCTGACGGCCGGGGATTTCAACGCCGCCGGCGCGCCGGCCGATCCGAACGACTTCGAGCCGGGCGACCTGCTGGCGCGCTACGTCTATGACGGCCTGGGCCGGCTGATCGTGCGCCAGGTCCCGCTCTCGCGCGGGATTCCCGACGCCTGGGCGCCGTACGTTCAAACGGAGCAATACTACTACGATGGCGTCCGCCGCATCCAGATGGTCGTGACGCGCGAACCCAACGAGCTGGCCCTCGTGGCGGCGGCCACGCTGGAGCCGGCGTTCCTGCTGGTCGCGGAGCAGGACGTGCTCGAATACGTCTGGGGCCCGGAATACGTCGATGAGCTGGTCTGCCAGTACGACGACCCCAACGGCGCCCCGTTCTGGGCGCTGACCGACGCCAACTACAACGTGATGGCGATCGTGGACGGCGAGTGCGAGGTCGTCGAGCAGTACGTTTACGACCCGTACGGCGGTTTACTTGCGGTCGAGACGCTCGACCCGAACACGACCATCTTGAACCGCGTCGCGCACCAGGGCCTGTTCTTCGAGTGCTTCGCCGACGACATCCTGTCGCCCCCGCTCGCCGTCGGCGCGCCGGGCGTGTACGAGAACCGCAACCGCAAGTATGAGCCGTATTTGAGCAGGTTCTTGCAGAAGGACGTGAACGAAACGGCTCAGCCGCTTCTCAATGCGCTTGCCCTTAATGCAGAACGGTTTGATGCATTACTTAGCGCGTTCGATCTAGGCGGCCAATATGCAGACGGCCTAAGCCTCTATGCCTTTGCTAGGAACAGCCCCGTCGTCCACACCGATCCACTGGGGACGTTCTCCTACACGGAGCTTGGGGTGACGATGGGAGTTCAGGGATTCCTCCAAGGACTATTTGCAGGTGCGCTCAACAGCGCCACAGGTGGTCGGTTCAGTGACGGATTCGTTGGTGGTTTTGTCGGCGGGGCTCTCGGAGGAGCCGGCGGGTTTCTCGCGAACTCTGCATTCGCTGCCTCGGCATCCGGTTTGTGGGGAACGTTCCTCGCGCATTCCGCGGTCGGCGGAGTCGATGGCGCAGTTTCGGCATTCGGGCAAACCTACTACTCAACGGGAGACCTTACCAGCGCGCTTGCGGACGCACTTTTTGGGGGCGTAGTAGGCGCGGCCACTGGTGGTGTGGCGGACTGGATAGTCAGACCTATAGCCAGGGTAATCCCGAGAGGATTTAGACCTGGTAAACTCGCATCGCACTTCCGTGACCATGCGCACGAATGGACGCCTCCGATGCCAAACGAGGGCACCTACTTGCAGCGTGCGATTGAGTTGCTTTCCGCACCCCCGGGGAATATCCTCGAACAAGTACGTCCCAATGGTGATATTTTGCGATACAATCCTGTAACAAATGAATTCGCGGTAATGGCGTCGGACGGGACAATTCGCACTCTGTTCCGCCCAAAAACCGGCATAACCTATTGGAATAACCAGTGATGTTCTCACACCATAAGAAATACCCATGCCCATGTTGTGGGCTCTTGACGCTGGATGAAAAACCTCCAGGAACGTATGATATTTGCCCTACGTGTGGATGGGAGGATGACCCAGTTCAGTATCGTCAACCAGATTTCGCTGGTGGCGCAAATGAGCTGAGCTTGAATGAAGCCCGTGCTCGCTTTGAGCGTTTGCGTCATGAGGCAGATAAGGCACAATGAGCATTGTGGCGCGGGTTCGCGAGCGACGGCCCAGAATGTCGCTGTGGCTCGGACATGCTTGGGTGGAGCAGACATTTGCGATGCCAAGGAAGCCGGATGTGGAAGACGGCGATATGCTTGCTGACCGCCGCCGTCACGCAGGTGAGCGGCGGCGCGACATTGCCGGATCGCTCGTACGAGTACGGCTATGACGGGTTGCGGCGGCTGGTCGATGCCAAACTGGGGGAGCTTGACCCCAATGGTCATGTGCTGCCCAGTCTCGATACGCCGGTCCCCAGGCACACCGAGTGGATTCTCGACAACATGGGCAACTTCTCCGGCGGCGACCCGAACAACGGCAGCGTGATCCTCACGACCGACGACGGGACCGGCCAGCCTGAATACACCCTCACGCACCACGCGACCAGCAGCGACAACGCGATCCAGTCGGTGACGGTCGCTCCGCCGGGCGGCTCGCCGGCGACGCAGGCGTTCGTGTACGACATCGCGGGCAACCTCGTTTTCGACGGCAACTGGCTCTACCAGTACGACGGCCTGAACCGGCTGGTGCAGGTCAACACCGCCGGCTCGCGGACGGCCGGCGACTTCAACGCCGCCGGCGCGCCGGTCGATCCGAACACGTTCGCCCCGGGCGATTTGATGGCGCGGTACGCGTACGACGGCCTGGGCCGGCTGATCGTGCGGCAGGTGCCGCTGTCGCGCGGGATTCCGGATGCGTGGACCCCTTACGTCCAGGCCGAATCGTATTACTACGACGGCGTGCGCCGGATTCAGACGGCCATCGAGCGCGACCCGAACGAGCTGGTGCTGGTCGCGGCGGCCACGCTGGAGCCGGCGTTCCTGCTCGTCGCCGAGCGGGACGTACTCGAATACGTTTGGGGACCGGACTACGTCGATGAGCTGGTCTGCCAGTACGGCGGCGCGGCCGATCCCAACGCGCCGTCCTTCGGGGCGCTGACCGACGCCAACTACAACGTGATGGCAATCGTTGACGGCGACTGCGAGGTCGTCGAGCAATACGTCTACGACCCGTACGGCGGCTTGCTGGCGGTCGAGACGCTCGATCCGAACACGACGGTCCTCAACCGCGTCGCCCACCAGGGCCTCTTTTTCGAGCGCTTCGCGGACGACATTCTCAGCCCGCCGCTGGCGGTCGGCGCGCCCGGCGTCTACGAGAACCGCACGCGCAAATACGAGCCATATCTCAGCCGGTTCTTGCAGAAGGACGTCAACGAAGCTGCTCAACCCGTTCTCGCAGCCTTGGTCTACAACGCGCGTCGATTCGACGCGCCGCTGAGTCCGGTCGATCTGCGGTCTCACTACGGCGATGGGCTGAACCTGTACGGCTATGAGGGCGGCAACCCCGTCTCGCGGCGAGACCCTGCCGGTCTGAGTTGGGATGATGACATTGACGATGTTATCGACGAGCAGATCGGTCATGCCTTCTATGCGCTGGGGACAATAAATGAGGGAGCGCGATGGGCGTCACTAGGCCTCAAGACTGCGGTTGACATCGCGTGGGGCTTCTTGCCGGGCTCGGGCTTGTACGACGCGTTTAAGGCAGTCGAGGTAATACGCAGCGGTCGGGGAGGATTCTGGGAGGCGATGGACATCGCGACGGCCGCCTTCCCGCTTGCCAAGTTCGCGGGTGACGGTCTTCAGGCCCTGCGGGGACTTGCACGCGGGCGCAACTACGCCATGCGAGCGTGCAATTGCTTTGTCGCTGGCACACTCATCTCAACCACCGACGGCGCGATCCCCATCGAGCAAGTGCGTGTCGGTGATCACGTCCTAACTCGCCACGAGCTCGACCCTGGTAACCGCGATGTTGACCTACCTGTCACGGCTGCTTTCGAGGATTGTTCTAACGACATTGTGTGGCTTACGCTGGAGACCGGGACCCTTGGCGTGACGCGCGAACACGAGGTGTGGACCTTGGAGTCGGGATGGACAATCGCTGGGAACGTGCAAATAGGCGAACACGTTCGCGACCTCGATGGGAGCGCGGTTGCCGTCGTGGACGTGAAGCTCGATCACACGCCAACGACTGTATACAATCTTGAAATCGCAGGTACTTACACGTACTATGCAGGTAGAGCATGGGTACATAACAATAGTTGCAGGGGATTCGCCGAGGGGGCATACTCTTTATTCAACGTCGCGCAACTGCCTAAGGACCAACTGATTCGGAAGCCGCCTATGCGAGGAGGCGCTCCGATCGGTATCGATGGTGCGCCTGTTGAGATCCATCACGTTGGACAGAGCACACAGGGGCCATTTGTTGAGATGATTCGTGCTCGCCATCGTCAAGTACCAAAGAGGCGTCCCGGCTTGACCGCCGACGAACGTAGGTTATTTGACAGCGCGCGGCATCGGTACTGGGAGCAGCAATGGGATCTTGGTAGATTCAACGACATTGGGGGTGGTGGGTAGGCATGCGCAGTTGCGTTGAAACGCTAGTAGCAAGAGCGAAGGACATCTGCGGCACCATCGCTCGTGCTGGTGAGATTCGGGAACTCCGCATGCTCGCCCCAAAGGCGGCGATAGACTTGCTGGCATCGATTTATGAGAGCTTTCCAGTCAGTGGCATGAGAGTTGTGTTTTGCACTGACATGGCTGGTCGAGTGCGAGCTCCCTGCAAGGGCGACGAGGAAGCCGATGGGTATCACCAGTTCTACTGGGCGACACCGTCGCAGATTGCTGATGAAATGAATAACTCCCGCCCAGGTCCCTCAATTCAGGCGGCGGGATATGTTCTCATAGGTCTGAGTGTCTTTGGCGGGGATCCTTATTTTATTAGAGCACACGATAAAGCGCCGTCTGATGCCGTACTTTACCGTGTGTACTATGATTGGATTGATCCAGATGATCCGACTCCGATTGTCCCCGAAGCGACTGCGCTAGTCGCTACGAGGCTATCTGACGTACTCCTTCGGGCTCAGTTTCTGAGCGCATAGCAGGCCTGGCGCGGTAACGATGGTGAGTCTCTTCCCTTGGGGGGAATGATCGAATGACGGCGATCGAATTCGTCGTGGTGCTTGCAACGCTTGGGCGACCTATCTCGGCGGTCTGCCCGCCGATTGCCTGTGACGCCGGCGACCCCCAGACGACGCTGACGCACCACACGACCGGCACCGACAACGCGATCCAGTCGGTCACGGTCGATCCGCCGGACGGCGCGCCGGCGACGCAGGCGTTCGTGTACGACATCGCGGGCAACCTCGTTTTCGACGGCAACTGGCTCTACCAGTACGACGGCCTGAACCGGCTGGTGCAGGTCAACACCGCCGGCTCGCTGACGGCCGGCGACTTCAACGCCGCCGGCGCGCCGGTCGATCCGAACACGTTCGCCCCGGGCGATTTGATGGCGCGGTACGCGTACGACGGCCTGGGCCGGCTGATCGTGCGGCAGGTGCCGCTGTCGCGCGGGATTCCGGATGCGTGGACCCCTTACGTCCAGGCCGAATCGTATTACTACGACGGCGTGCGCCGGATTCAGACGGCCATCGAGCGCGACCCGAACGAGCTGGTGCTGGTCGCGGCGGCCACGCTGGAGCCGGCGTTCCTGCTCGTCGCCGAGCGGGACGTACTCGAATACGTTTGGGGACCGGACTACGTCGATGAGCTGGTCTGCCAGTACGGCGGCGCGGCCGATCCCAACGCGCCGTCCTTCGGGGCGCTGACCGACGCCAACTACAACGTGATGGCAATCGTTGACGGCGACTGCGAGGTCGTCGAGCAATACGTCTACGACCCGTACGGCGGCTTGCTGGCGGTCGAGACGCTCGATCCGAACACGACGGTCCTCAACCGCGTCGCCCACCAGGGCCTCTTTTTCGAGCGCTTCGCCGACGACATCCTGTCGCCCCCGCTCGCCGTCGGCGCGCCGGGCGTGTACGAGAACCGCAACCGCAAGTATGAGCCGTATTTGAGCAGGTTCTTGCAGAAGGACGTGAACGCCGCCGCTCAACCGGTTCTTGACGCGATTGCCCTTAATGGGGCTCGGTTGGCCAGTTCGGTTGACATGTTCGACGCGGAAGCTCAATACGTTGACGGTACGAACCTGTATGTCTACGGTGCTGGAAGCCCGGTCACCGGGCACGATCCGCTGGGCCTCAGTTGGGACGAGGATATTGACTCATTCACCCGTGAATACGGCTTCAGCGTCTTTCGCAATCTGGCTACGCTGGCGGTTGCAAAGGGTGGTATAGCGTACGGTTCCGTACAGGCCTCTCTGTATGCCGCGGCTTCTTTCCTTTGGGACGATCTCGTCTGGATGATCAACGAGGACCGGCTTCTCGACTTGGCAACAGCGGGATTTGGAGCTCGTGCGTGCTTCGCAGCGGGGACGGAGATCCTAATGGCCGATGGCAGCGTGATGGCCATTGACGACATACAGATCGGGGACTGTGTCTTGGCATATTCCGAGGGCGGCTCATGTGCCGCACCCGCTGAGGTCGTCGCGTGTTTTGTGAGGGACGCGCCTGAGCTTGTCTGGCTCGCATTCGAGAACGGCCCGCTTCTCGTGACCGCGGAGCATCCATTTCACCTAAGCGACGTAGGGTGGATTGCGGCCGGCCAGCTCAAAGAGGGCGACTGCGTAACTACCGCGTCCGAGAGTTGTGAATGCCTCTTGGCTGTCGACACGGCCCCCGGTGGCGTTGTCTTCAGTATTGAGGTGCGGCCCGGCCACACCTACTATGTAGGTTCCGACCAGCTTCTCGTCCACAACGCCTGTCTCCACCTTGGCAAGACGGGTGGACATCACATCATCCCGAAGTGGGCCGGTGGTAAGGAGCGCCAGTGGCTTCACCGGCTGGATTTTACGAAGGCGAGAGGGGCGCATCGCAGCCTTGAGACGGCCATCTCGCATGTCCGGTTTGCGGTCGCGAGGCGGCATGGGTTAGCAGGTAACATGAGTGCACGAGAGTGGAAGAGGGCCTTTGGCCGGTATCCGGGTCTGCAAAAAGAGGTATTCGATGAGTTAGACAATATCTACCGCATCTGGGACAGCCAGTTCTCTACGGAACTCAGTGAAGGTCTGCGCCGCAACATCCAACTGCGCTACTACTCGAACTGAAGCAGGGCTTCGACGCATGCTTCCACAATCCCTATTCGCCCTGGGACCCAAGGGTGACGGCGTCGAAGTGGTGCCCGAGTCCGCCCGCGACTTCGACGTGCACGTGTGCCCAGGCTGCAAGAGGCTGGCGCGCCATGTGCGCGAGCAAGGCTTCGATATCGTCGTGGAGCGGACCCCTCCCTACGGAGCTCTCGGGTGGGCGGAGACCCCCCGCGACACAATCACGCTCATCAGCCGAGCGTTCGCCGATTATCTGTTTCGATCGTTTACTCACGACATCAGGTTGGGCCGGGTCATGCTCGCGAACGGCCGACCTCTGGAGGACTGGGCCACCTGCATCGGTCGTACACCAACGCTGCTGCGCGGCGGACACATGTCTGTCTATAAGCCGTGCGACCAGTGTGGGACGCGCTGTTATCATCCCAGGAACGAGCTGTACGTTCTGCGCCAGTCGTTGCCCGAGTACGATATCACTGAGGAGGGATATTGGGGGGGGCTGCTGGTAAGAGAGCGTGTCCTGGCGCAGATCGATCGCAAGAAATGGAAAGGACTCAAGATCGACCCGCGGCCAGTGCGCGAGCGGCCGGAGGACAACGTGGGCGATATCTCCGCCGACTGGTATTACGCGGGAGGTGCAGTTCCATGAGCGGCCATGTGTCAGTCGCGGGGCAGTCGTACCCGATTGTGGACAAGGAGCTGCACATCCCCTTGCGTGATGGCAGCCGCTGGATATTCCTGTGGGTCACGATCGCGCCGGAGGGCGGCTTCGGCTTCTGGAACATCGAGCTGCCGTTGCTAGGCGAGTTGTCGACGCTTCCCGGCCAGCGGATTCATGTCCGCCGCGATGGCTCCACTTTCGAGGATGACTCGCTCGGAACGGACTGCGTGGGCATGGACACGATGACGGACCTGAATTGCTGGAAGGTCGGGGACCAGTACTATGATTGGATCGAGATGCTGATCGACTTCCGCTCAGAAGCCGTCGGGGCTTGCTCCATTACCGTTAGAGCGCGGCTCGTTCCGAGCGACGCGCCCGTGGCATCAGACTCCCCGGTCGCTGGCGTGGGGATCGCAGGCGTCTCGGACGCGCACGCCGAGTTCAGCGTGAAGCCGGATGAAGACGACCCATGCGTGTGACGAGGGGCGCAACCGAGCGCGACCTGAACGCGCTGGCCCTCGTTGCGGCGGCCACGCTGGCGCCGGCGTTCCCGCCGGTCGCCGTACGCCGGCGCGGCCGATCCGAACGCATAGCCGTTCCGTGCGTTTAACGAACCGCACAAGAGCGATGGCATGAATGATCCCGGGGTGAACGGCGGGATTAATGGGCCGGGGCCGGTCGAGGCCTGGCCGAGCGGAGAAGCCGTCTTCGACTGGCGCGGCAGCCATTCGTCGAGCCGGCTGGATGTCAGCCGGCGGAAAAACCCGCCCGCTGACAGGCTGGAGCGCGTTTTCGTCAGGAACAGAGTTCACCGTAATGCGCGAGCAGGATTCCGAGATCCGCCTGGTCGGTGTCGCCATCGCCGTCAAGATCGCCATCGCCGTTGAGCCCGTACGCAGCGAGTAGTATGCCGAGGTCGCCCTGGCCCACCTGCCCGTCGGCATTCAGGTCGCCGGGGCAAGGAGGCGCGCTGAAACAGATGTTCAGCAGAATGGCCACATCGTGACTGAGGCCATTCGCCACGGCCAGATCAAACCTGCCATCGCCGTTCAGGTCAGCGGTAGCAACGAAGTTTGGCCAGGACCCAGTCGCGTAGGCGAGCTGGGCCGCAAACATGCCGTTGCCGTTGTTGCTCAGCACGGACACATTGGCGCTTTGCTGGTTGGTCACAGCCAGATCGGCGTCGCCGTCATTATCGAGGTCGGCGATCGCAACCGAGTCTGGGGTCTTGCCCGTCGCGTAAGTCACGTGGGGCGCGAACGTGCCGTTGCCGGTGTTGCGTCCGCGTGGCCTCGCCGAAGACTTCAACGTATCGGCCCCGAAGTTCCTTCACGGTCATCCGCTTCAGGGCGGCCACCTTGCGCGCGATGTTGAAACGTTCCGCCATCTCGGCCTCCATGCGTTCCCGGGTCTCTCTCCGTTAACGCGGGGCACACAGGGCGGGGTTTTCCGAAAGATGGCAAGGCGAATCCGCCGGGATTTTCGAACTTTCCGCGCTCTCGGATGTGGCGGATTCGGGCGATGCGGATGGGTCGGGCGGAAGGCAGCCCGTGCGGCGCTTCAGCCGCAGAAACCCGGCGGCCAGCAGCGATGTGACTTCGTCCAGACGTTCGTCGACGGACATGGCGGCGAGGTCGTCGTGGCGCATGGGCGCTCCTCGACCTGCCTGCGCCGATGCTTCGGCAGGCAGGGCTTTCGCCCACAACAACCTCCGCTTTGCGGCCGGTGAGTTGTCCGGCGGTGGTGGATCGGCGACGCTGCGCGTTAACAGCGTCCTCCTTCACTACCTACCACCGGGTGATAGAGGATGTCTCAGGAAGATTGCGGAGGCTCCCACGCCACGGCTCACCCGCCAAGTGCTCAATCAGCGTGGGACGGACCTGCCGCGGCCCCGGCTGCGCAAGCGAATAGCGACTCACGCCGGCCGCGAGAATCGCCGGCGACTTCGCGCTGCCGCTGCTCACGCTGAAGACCGGACGTGTCGTTGGGGTCGCGGCGCTTGGCCATCGGCATCTCCCGGAACGGATGATGCCCACAACGACCTTCGCTTCGCGACCGGCGCGGCCCGCTACCGGTTGCTTGCGCGGCCCGTTAACAGATTGGTGGGGAGCAAGTGTAGTTGGCAACGCGTGAGACTTAGAGACTACGGTGCATAACTCACTGCCGCTACTGCGCTTCCGAGTTCCCGAACCGTGTCTCACTGGCTCGGCGGCGGAGACCGCGTGATTGCCGGAATCGCCGCGGTCGCGCCACCACGCGATAGCCAGAATGTTGCTCGTCGTCGGGTTCGCTATCCGCCATAGTCACGTGCCTGATGGCGGGGTTGTCACCGGCTTCAGGGTTGGACTGTGGGAGCATTCTTGCTGTAACGCGGGCCAGTCTGGCGTACTTTATGGGTGGGCTGGCAGCGGCCGGCTCGAACCTTCTTGGGTGATCACAACGCTCACCCACAACCACAAGGAGTATCGAAAATGTCACAGGTCGAAGCAGCGAACAACCAGGGTGGGATTGAGGACGACTCAGGCGATACGACGACGCCGCAATGGGGCGATAACGCCCCGCGCGGTGCAAAGGTCGTGCTTGGCCGAATCATCAAGGAAGGGGCCAACGTACCCTTATTTCTCGGCCAAACGCTCGTCAACTCGCTCCGCGATACTGGCTACAACACGACGACATCGGCGATCTGCGAGCACGTGGATAACGCAGTCGAGAGCGGTGCGACAGAAATCCGCGTGTACTTCGCGGAGAGCGGACCCAAAGGCCGTCGCACGTACAACGTACTCGTGCTCGACAATGGTAAGGGCATGAGCCCGAACGTGCTCAAGGTCGCGTGTGCGTTCGGTGGCTCAATGCGGTTCGACAACCGCGGCGGCATTGGCCGCTACGGAATGGGAATGAAGGCCGCGGCGTTGAGCATCAGCCCGGTGCTAGACGTGTATTCCTGGCAGGAACCGGGCGCCTACTACAACATGACGCTCGATGTAAACGCGATCGGGCAGGACAAGAGCAACGTGATTTTGCTCCCGGACCCGCAGCTGGTGGATACGCTTCCCGCTGAGTTGACACTTATTCTGAGCCAGCCGATGGCGTACCCGAAGCACGCCGATGAATCGCAGGAGCTTTTCTGCCGCGACGCTGCCGACATGAAAGAACGTCTGAGTCGTTCTGGGACGATCGTGTTCATGCCGGACTGCGACAGGCTAACGCACAGGACAGTTTCGACGTTGGTCGATCACGCCACGCGAGAAATGTCTCGGGTCTACCGGCGCCAGTTGGATAAGGGTCTCAGGCTCTACATCAATAATCGTCTCGTCGAACCGTTTGACCCGACGTATCAGATGTCGACGGCCCGGCACAACCGGGTCGCCGAACTGGCGGGCAGAGAAAAGAGCAGCCGACTCGTGAATCGGTGGGAGGTTCCGATCCCTGTCGCTGAGGCCGCGGCGGAGACGCGCACCGCGGTCGTGCGGCTCTACTTCTTGCCGATTCGCGACTGGAGCGAGTTGCCGCGCAAGGTCCTCAAGAACGATCTGAAGGTCTTTGACGTCGGCGGGATCAGCTTCATGCGTGGCGACCGCGAGGTCGACATGAAAGGCATGGAGGGTATCGTCGGGAAGCGTAACACGCGTGATTCCTGGTGGCGCATTGAGGTGGACTTCCACGGAGACCTCGACGAGGCATTCGGCGTCGCTATGAACAAGCAAGGCGTCCGCCCGAAGAGCTATGTTCAAGAACTGATACGCGAGAAGATTCAAGACGATCTGCGAGCGGTGCGTAAGGCGGTCGAGCAGCATTGGTCCGACCAGGCTGTGCACGATACACAGACGACCGTGACCGCCGCCGAGCAGCGAGCGAACGAAACAGAGGCCCTGCAATCGACGCTGCTGCCGCAACCTGCCCCGAAGACGCCATCCGAACAGCAAGTCCTGGACGAGAACCTCAAGGTTCTGGCCACGGGCCTGAAACGCGAAGGCGAGAGCGACGACCAGTCCTTCGAGCGGGTCAAGGCGTCACGATTCATCACCACACACAAGCACGACGAAGACGCCGCCTTTTATCGCGTGGACTTCAAACTTGGAAAAGTCATCTTGACCATCAACACCGCCCACGCTTTCTACGAGCGGCTCTATAAGCCCCTCGCCGCGGTGGCGAAAAAGGTCACGGAGACGGCCAAGGCCGGAGATGGAGACGGCGAGCAGGTCGACGCGGCGGTCGTGGAAGAGTGCTCGCAGGTCTTGATCAGCCTTCAACTCTTCTTGCTGTCGCTCGGCCGCACCCAGAGCGAAATGACGCTCGCGGATTCGTCGGGCGAGCTTCAGAAGGTGTTCGACAAACTGCGACGGCAGTGGTCGCTCAATCTGGAGACGCAGCTCACGAATTCGTAGGCGCGACGCAAATTCTGCCGGCCGCCGGAACGCCGGCCATGCTCGAGTACTTTTTCGGGTATGGCCGGCGTGGTGCCGACTTGAAGCTTCGCAATCGACCGGGTATAGTACGCGGTCGAAATGCTGGCATTGAGACCAGCGGTCTTCCGTTAGGGCACAGCGTCCCGCGGAAGGCGGTTCTTTCCCCTTTGACACAGCGCCTCAAGGGAAAGATGTCTTGCCACGGGTTTCAAGCGGAAATCCTCTCAGCGTTCTTGTGTGAGGGTAGAGCCTCCAATGCCTGGTCCTTTTCCAGCCAGCCGACCCACCGGGACCATGACGGCGGGTTGACCTTCAATCCTCGGACGTAGACTTCGTGCGGCGTCAGGATGCGGGCCGGGGCGGCCTGCGGCTCGGCCGCGACCAGGGCCCAGTGCGGCCGGGCCTGGTTGTAGCGTTCGTGAAAGATCTCCAGCTTCTGCCGCGCGTCGCGCGGGTCGGCGTACAGGTTCCAGTACACCTCCTCGCGTTTGAGCGTCTCGTGGAAGCGCTCCAGCAGGCCGAGCTGCGTCGGCATGCGGTAGCCGATGCGGACCTGGCTGAAGACGCTGATCCCCGTGCCGGCGATGCGCACATCGTCCAGCGCTGCGCGGAAGCGCCGCGCGATGAAGCTGGTGCCGTTGTCGGTCACCAGGAACACCGGCCGTGTCAGCGGACCGTGTCGTCGAGTCGCTTCGGCCACGGCCGCGCGCAACGCTTCGACCGCCTGGACCGCCGCGTAGCTGTGCGTCAGCTTCAGCGCCAGCAGGTAGCGGCTGTAGTAATCGATGACCGTGATCGCGTACCACCAGCCGTAGCCGGCGATCGGGATGTAGGTCACGTCCGTCTGCCACAACTCGTTCGGACGCCGCGGCAGCAGTTCGCTCAGCCGCTGCACTTCCAGCCGCGCCCGCTCGTCGATGCGTTTTCGCAGACGATGCAGCAGTCCGCACTCCTTCATCACGCGATAGACCTTGCGGAGTGCGATCGGCTCGTCCAGCCGCCGGCAGATCAAGGCGATCTTCTTGTAGCCGTACCACGGAAAGGCTTGCGCCACCGTCTGAATCACGTGCCGCTCGTGCATCGTAATGTCTCGCGGTGATGGACCGCGGCGCGCCGGCTTCGCGTCGCCGACCGCTGCCGCAGCGCTCGACCCGGACGCCGCTTCGCTCGGCGCCGCGCGGCGATACCAGCTCGCCCGCGCGCCCAGCACATCCAGCAGCTTCGTGAGCCGCAAGGCCTGGCCCCACGCCTGAACCTGGGAGTTCAGCTCTTGTCGTTCGCACTCGTTCCAATCGATCCGTCCACTTTTTTTTGAAGGAAGCGGTTCGCGACCGTGATCTCGCCGATGATCATCTCGCGCTCGTTCAACTCGCGCCGCAGCCGCTTGTTCTCGGCCAGCGCCTCGGCCGTGTCGCCCACGCCGGTCAGCCGATCCCGGCCGGCGGCCAGGAACTCGTCGCGCCAGCGCCGCAGCGTGTTGGCGCTGACCTGATGCCGGCGGGCCAGCACCTCGAGCTTTTCGGTCCCGCGCAGAACCGCCAAAACCAATTCTACCCGCTGCGCCGGCGGGAGATTACTGTGCCTGGGCATGAGCGCTCCTCGTTCTTGGCTCTGCCCCACTGGCCTTGACCAGGCTGTGCCCGCCCAAGGACTGGTCCGCCGAGCCGACCGCGGCTACGCTGCATCCGCCGGTCGGGAGGATAGGGCTCCGCAGGAGTGCGACCCGAGCGCCCGGCCGGACCAAGGGCAGGGGCGTCCGCCGCGACCGCGTCGGACGCCTTTGCATTGTCTGGCACACCTGCTCTTGGCTCAAAGCGCTAAACTCCGGGGTCTGGGGCGGAGCCCCAGCGGGCCGCACGCCCGTCCCGCCCCTCACTACGGCGCGTCTCACGTACCCGTGTCTATACAAAGATGGGTCTCGGTAGCCGACGGTTTCGGTTTTTGAAAGTGCTCTCGCGGTGTCAAAGCGACCCGCAACAGCCAAGGAGCCAAAAAACGGTCACCCCCCTCTCTCCTGCCTGGGCCGAGTTCGACCGCCTCCAACAAGCCGTAGAGAACGAGAACTTCGCCACGGCCGACGCGCTTGCTGACGACGCCGCGCTAACAGACCTGGTTGGCGAGTTTGAAGCGGGCGAGCCGTCGACAGACGAGATAGCCCGCCGGTACTACAGCTTACGCCTTAATCGACGGCGCAAACACCGAGTCCGCCGGCGGCTTTTCAAGAACTTCGTTGCGCGTCCCGCGGAGATCCGTAAGCGTGAGGAGAATCCCACTCAATCAGTGGACGACGCCGATCAACTCGCCTGGGTGAGGCGGCGTGTGACCGAACCCGAGTGGAGACTGTTGCTGCAACGCGCCGCTGGCGAGGACAGTGCAAACCTCGCAAAAGCGGCCGGGATTTCGCGTGGGGCGTTTCGAACGCGGGCTCATCGTCTCCGTCAACGCCTTCAAGCGGTCGCTTGAGTCAGCGAACCCGTGGCGTCGATCGGGCTGCGAGGCCCGCCTCGTCGCGCGGCCCGTGGCGATTGGCTCGCAAACATCGAAGCACCAGGCTTTCCGATCCCGGAATGCCGGGCATGGCCCCTGAAATAGCGACCACACATGTGCCGAACTGACTGGGGCGAACTGCCATTCTGACAGGCATATATGGTGGAGAGATGGACAGTAACGCACAAGATACTGTACCTTAGCCACACAACTCTTGTTCGGCAGTAGCTTACGAAAAACCCCACTCGCCGTAGCCGATCCGGCACGTCCGTTGCACTCACGCGTCTGAATCCAGCCGCGCGGCGACGTTGCGGCTGCAACCATATTTACCAGCGCCGCCCTTGTTCGCGGGGACGGAGACCGGGCAAGCTGCGGTGCTGCTTTCCATAAACGCCGGGCGGAGCTGCGCGGGCTTCGCACCGGGCCCGTTCTTGCCGCGCAGACAATTCGATTCGTTTTCCTCATCAGGGAGGATGTGATGCCCGTTTTCATCTCGCACCGTACGGCAGACGACGCATTGGCCCGGCAGGCTGCCTATCGCCTCAAGAACCACCACGGCATTGACTGTTACATCGACGACATTGACCAGGAGCTCAAGCGCGCACAGGGGACGCCCGCGATCACCGCGCTGATTGTGCGGCGGCTGAATCAATGCACGAACCTGCTGGCCATCGTCACTGCGAATACCGAAGGTTCGTGGTGGGTGCCATTCGAGGTCGGAGTGGCGCGGCAGGCGCCGCGCGTCATCACGACCTTCACCAACCAAGCTGACTATTCGCTTCCAGAGTACTTGCGCGAGTGGCCCCGGCTTCGTGGGGAGACTGCAATTGATGAATTTGCGGCGCTCTACAAGGCGCAGAGTCGGCTTCTGCGCGAGCAGGTCATCGAGAAACGCGCGATGTTCTCAGAGCAAATGAGTGCCGTGGACCGCTTCCATCAGCAATTAAAGGCCCGGCTCGGGCAGTAAGGCGGTGTGCGATGAGTACTAGCCCTGCGCTGGACGCCTTGTTGCGCGGTCTGCTGCGGCCGACCAAGCCGCGCATCTTCATCAGCTATCACCATCGTTACGACCAGGCGTACGCCGATCGGTTCGCGCGTTTGTTCGACGACACCTACGACGCCGTCTCGGACCGGTCGCTTGATGCCGAGATCGACAGCGACGACTGCGACTACGTGTATCAGCGAATACGAGACGAATACATCTCGGGCACGTCCTGCACCGTTGTCTTGTGCGGCATCGACACATTCAACCGCAAGTACGTCGATTGGGAGATCAAGGCGACGCTGGATAAGCAGCACGGCCTGCTCGGCGTGCTGCTGCCAACTCATCGGGCATCGCTCAACGGCAAGTTCACGGTTCCTGACCGTCTGCACGACAACATACAGAGCGGATTCGCACATTGGATTTCGTGGACCGAGAGCGCTCAGACGATGATCAATGCGATCAACGAAGCCCGTGAGCGCGCCAAGAGCACCTGGTTGATCGCAAACTCGCGGTCGATGATGGGGAGGAACCGCTAATGTCGCCTCTCCTGGCCCAGGCACCGACCACCGCGCCGGCGGCCCAGACCGCAAGCTGGACCGACCTCAGCCTGCTCGACTGGCACGCTTGGGGCTTCGAGATTCGTATCGGGTTCCTGTGGATCTTGCTCATCGTTGCCGCCGGCGTGGCGCTCAAATTGTGCTGGCCCTACGTCCGCTGTTTTTGGCGCGGCGTGCGCTTCAAGGGCGTGAAGCTGTCGTTCAAAGGGCCGGAGGTCGAGATCTGCCCCGACCACGAAATCCGGCGCGCGGCATATCAAGCATGGGTCGAAATTCAGACGCGCAAGGCAGGCTTGTTGTTTGACGACGAGCACGACGTAATAACCGAGATCTACGACTCGTGGTATCAGCTCTTCGGCGTGCTCCGCACGTTATCGAAGACGATTCCCGCCGAGTGCTACGCGAACGACGATGACGCGCGAAAGCTCGTCGGCGTTCTACTCGAATCGCTAAACGACGGTCTCCGCCCGCATCTGACCCGCTGGCAAGCCCGTTTTCGGCGGTGGTACGCCGCAGCGATCGCTAGGGACGAGGTCGGTGCCCGCTCGCCACAGGAGGTCCAACGCGAGTTTCCGCAATACGCCGAGCTCGTCGCGGACCTTCGTGCCGTGAACAAGCGGTTTGTCAACTTCGCGGCCGATTTGCATCGGCTTACCCAGGGCGGATAGTGACAGACTCGAGTCACACACACGTTGCGCGCAACTCGAGCAACGCGCCCTTGGGGCCGACAGATTGCCGACCGCTCGGTCACGTCCGCGGTTGGCTGTCAACGAGAATAACAGAGAGCGCTGGGTGCGATAAGTCGCGGGGATCGGCCGCGACGCTCGCGCGCTGGCGCGCGGTCGCGCTATCAGTCCGCTCTCTCCGCCATCCCCGCCGCGGAAACGCGGGTTGTGATGGAACACGTCGCTGCGGTCGTCGGTCTCGGCGCAGGTGTCGTACTCGCCGGTGCAGCAGTCGCCGCCGAACCAGCTCAGCACGAAACGGGCCATGTTGATCAGCTCGGGCTGGATTCGCTCCGAGCCGTCGAACTGGTAGTAGTCCGTGCCGCGCCGCACGTCGATGCCGCCATAGCTGTCGAGCATCTCGGGCAGGCCGTAGATGTACGGGTTGAAGTGCGTGAAGCGTCACCTGACGCGGGGGGGGGTAGTACGCCGTGCGGGGAGCATCGGCATCTTGCCGGTGCGTAAAGCGACGAAGCAACGCAGCCACGAAGCGACGAAGGGCAGGGATGCGTATCCGGCGCCGCTCAACCAGCGACCATTCAAGGGCAGGCGGCCTTTGATCTTGAGCGCAATGCGCGGGCGGTAGTAGAATCCTGGCGCCATGCGGCAACTTTCAGTCAATGAGATTCTTGAAGTACTCGGGTTCCGGAACAGTCCACGGACGATGGCGGCCTGGCGAAGATTGTTCCCGGACCTGCGCGCGTCCGTCTTGGCGTCGTTGCAGCGCGAGCTGGATCGCCTCGGCGCGTTTCCGTCCCCTGGTGATAGCGGCTTGACGTACGACGGGATCGCAATCCGGCGATTCGGCGCTGATTGGATCGTCTCGGACCGGGAGCGAGGTAGCTCACATGATGTCCGGTTCAAGGACATCCGCGACGCGGTCGAGTCGTTCGTCTGCCTGTGCGAGCAACGATGGCAGGCGCTTGAATAGGCTGCGGCGCGTGGCCCCCATCCAACCGTCACGCTCAGCGAAACGGAGCCGTTCTCGCCCTCGCATTCCAGATGATCCGACCCACAATCGAACGCCGCCACGCCCGCATTCTCGCGCCGGAGGACGCCGGAGCAGCCGTACGCTTCCACGTTCACGTCGATCCCATGACTGCGCAGGACGCGAACGGCACCTGCCAACTGGCGACGACCAGATTCATGTTTCCACTCCAGGACACGCCATGATACGGAGGTGGGAGTGTCGCACATCCGACGTTCCGTGGTTTGCCCTCCCCGGCTCATCCGGGGAAGCCCCCGGACCCGCCAGTAGAAGCCCCCGGTTCAGCCGCGGAAGCCACCGGCGCGGCCGTAGAACCGCCCGGTTCGCGTTGGCGTACGTGACGAAGTTGGCCAGCCACCCGTTGAACTCGGCATCGCCGCGCGGAATGTAGTCGTTTGCCATGGGCGCTCCTGATCGTCTGCCGCGGCCGGCCTTGCCGCTCTTGTGAGCTTTCTGGGCCGGGATTGGCGACGGATCGGGCATGGTTTGCTGCTCCACGACCCGAACGCACATCCGAACGATAGGCGGTCCTGGAGGGGAACCCAGGACCGACCTTGGCCTGTTCAACCGATCCGCGATTTGGACCGGCAACCAACGGATCTCTCAGACCGACTGGCGCCGTCGTCGCCGGAGCACGAGCAGGCCCGCCATCGAAAGCAGCGCCGCCGTTGCCGGCTCGGGAACGGGTTGTGTCCACAAGAACGCGTGCTGAAGTTGAGCCCCATTCGGAATAACGAACTCGGTGGCGTAGCCGATGATGTAGCGGGTTGTGCCGTCGTCCCAAACATCACGGGCGATCGATGAAATCCAAAGCGGCCCGCTGGGCAGGGTGTCATGGAGATTCACAAAGGAATCGGCAGTCCCGGTCCAGTATCCGGCGCGGGAACCGGCGCTGAAGTCCGCGTACCCGACCTGGACGCCATTGAACACGGCGGTCGCCATCGACTCAATCGAGCCCGTTGGATTGAGATCGATATGGGATGCCGCAGTCCCAGTCCACAAGGCCGCGTGGAACCCGTTGATTGGCCCGACGTCGCCCACCTGCTGCCCGAGATGCATCCCCTGCACACTAGAGATGTCCGTGGGGAGAGCGTCGGGCGGGTGAAGATCAACAAAGCTGGCTGCCGTCCCTGTCCAAAGTCCAGCGTGGGCGGGCCCACCGCTTACGGGGAACGCCCACCCACCCTGTTGGGCTCCGTCGATCGTACTCAAAGCAGATCCGCCTGCGTACGCGGAAGGGTGGAGATCCGTCCACGACGCCGCCGAACCCGTCCACAGGCTCGCCCGGTACATCCCCGCCACCTGCGCTCGGCCGACCTGCACTCCGTTCTGCACATCGTTGGCAAACGAGACCGTTGCACCGGCTGGATTGAGGTTGACGAACGACGCGGCGGTCCCGCTCCACAACGCCGCGTGCGACAACACGCCGGTTCCCGAGACCGTGCCGACCTGCTGAACGCCATCTGTTTTCATGGCATACGAGCTCATGTTATCCGGTGCGCCTGGCTGACCGATGGGATGCAGGTCTGTCCAAGACGCCGCCGAGCCGTTCCAGAGGCTCGCCCGCCAATGTGCCGACGGGCTGGTGAATCGAGAATAGCCGACCTGCTGACCCGGGCCCACACCGCGCCCTTGTGATTGATTCGCGCCTGCCGGCTCCAGCGGCGTCACGGTCCATTGCGCATTCGCGACGCCCACAGTGGCGGCCGCGCCGACCAAGGCGGCGGCGAACCTTGTGCGGAACGAGCGTACACTCCGATGATCAAGCATGACCTTGCTCCTCCTCTTCCTGTTCAGCGAATCTCGCTGGGCATGGCGCGGGCCGCTGACACCCGCGATCCCCTCTCACTTGACCACGAGGCTTCAATATACCCGGCGCGTGAGTTGCCGTCAAGATGTATTGCAACTTTCTTGCAACGTGATTGACACGCGTCGAATAACCGAGTAAGCTCGGTCGAGAAAGCTCGCATGTTCGGCGGCACGAGGCCGGCGGGCGAAGGGTTCGAGGGTCAAGAAACGCAGTGTCATCCCCGACAATGAACACCGTGACCGCAAGCTTTGAGCCGGACGTAGCCGCAATTGGCAAGGGGCTCGCGGCTTCCTTTGGCCGTTTGCTGGGGGGGCTCCCCGGGGGGATGCTCGGTCCACAGCGTCTGGCGGAGGTCGTTGGCATCGACAAGGGCTTGGCAAGCCGATTGCTGAAAGCGATCCGAAGTCGCGACCCGATCGCGGTTGTCCACGTAATCCCCGGACCGGATCCGCTTCGGCGGTTCCTTCGGGCGGCGGCTGAGCGGGGCGCGCCGGCCGACCTGGTGCGGGAAGCCGGCGTGAGTGTGGACCGTTTTGCGGCGTTCGTCGCCAAGTCCGCGGGGAATCGCTCCGCGTTCAACGGCGTCGTCGCGCACTTGCTGCCTGAGGCGCGCGAACAGTTCGAGAGCCGCGCAAGGCAGCGCCTCTTCAGCGGATTCAGCCAGATTAAGGGATTCTCCGTCGACGTGGATTTCACTGCGACGTTCATTCGGCCGTCACAGACGCCTGGTTTCGTGGATTACGCCGTCCTGTCCGGCATGCTCGGACTTCGCCGCCAGCGTCCGGACGCGGTTGTCCGACTGGCCACGCACATGATCCGTGACACGCAGCAGCCGTGGACGCTGACGACGCTTGACGGCACGCCGATCGAGGATTCGATCGCGGGTCGGCTGGATCAGTTCTGTTCGGCGCCGCCGGCCGAGGTCAAGGTCGAGACGATCGGAAACGCGCGATACTACTTCCTAGCTGGGCAGGCGTTTGGTCCTGATTCCACGGTTGATCTTGTGCTCGGTCATAGCTCGCGTACGCCCGCGCCGGATTTGCCAGCCCCGGGGGAGCGACGATTCTCGGGCATGGGTGTCGAGGCCGACAAGCCGATCAAGCTGCTGCACTTTGACGTGTTCATTCATGATTCCATCTATCGCGACATGGAGCCGCAACTTTTCATCTATGACACCGCCTTCCGCGGTATGGCGAACATGAACGACCCCAGCCGCGTGCCCGACCGTCTCAACCTCCAGGAGCAGATCGTGCCGTTGGGCCGGGGTTTCGAGCGGATTCGAGCTTCCCACATTCAAATGTATGTTGAAATGCTGCAATACCTCGTGGCGAATCGCGGCTGGGAGCCACGCGAGTTTCGCGCGTACCGTTACGTGGCTTCATATCCTATTTACGGCACTCAGTTATCAATCGGCTTTGCGTAGTCCACGACTGGGCACGTCGTCGTTCGTGCCGCGGATGGCATAGCGCAGTTCGACCGACGGATTTGCACCCGTCGTGACCAGCCGGCTCTCGAACTTCTCCACGACCTCGACGGGCACGGTACAAGCCCTCCGTGGCGTTGCCGTTCATCGATCCTTCACGCGAACGTCAGCCCGCCCGTGACCGCCGCGTCGGCCAGGCGCTTCGTGTGCTTGGCGGTCTGCTCCGTGGCCCGGGCGGTCCGTTCCTCCGCGTCGCCAGCGCCGAGTCCCTGCGCGGCGAGGGCGTTGAACGTGCCGGTGACGGAGATCTTCTTGGCGACGAGGTCGCCCAGGCCCGCGAGGCGGTCTTCGAGGCCTGCGAGCGGGTCCTGCACCTTGCGGCGCGGCGGTCCGCCGCCGGCGTCCGCGGCCTCGCGCTTGGCCCGCGCCGCCGCGATCGCTTCGTCGAGCTGCCGGCGGGCGTCGGCCAGGGCCTTCTTCGTCTCGGCGATGCGCGAGTCGGTGGCGCTGTCCAGCGCCGCCTGCGCCTCCTCGAACTGCTTGCCGATCTCGGCCAGCGTCGCCTCGTTCAGCGCCGCCGACTGCCCGCGCTCGCGCTTGCGGCGATCCTCACGTTCCGTCAGCGCGCCCGCGCGACGCTGTTCGATGCCCGCGGCCGTGTCACGACCACCGTCAACCATCCTGCCAGCAGGCCCATGGTCATCAACGGCCGACAATTGAATTCCTCAAAGCTCATCATGGCTGCCTCTTGATTGTATATGCAACTATCGGGCAAAAAAGTAAATCAGCCTGTTACGGCCCCTTCGCCGATTCCTTTCGCCGCCCGGTTCAACTGACGCACGAATCCATCCCCTAAAACCTTCGTGACCTGCTGTTGAGCCTCGCTCCAAGCCGGAAGCGCCTTTTCCAGGAGCTTCCACCCCCGCGCCGTCAGTTGAAAAGGCTGCGACCGCCCATCCTCGTCGGGCACCACTTCGAGCCAGCCACGCGCCTTCATGCGTTCGACGTTGCGACTGAGGGTCGAAACGTCCAGGTGCAGATATTCGCACACCTCCAAAGGGCGAGCCGTGCCCATCTTGGCGGCGGCGACCAGGATGTTCATCTGGCTTACCTTTAGGTCGAGCGGCCGCAGCGCGTTGTCGTAGATGTTCGTAATGACCCGATTGAGCATACGCAGCCGGACCGCAACGCACTCTCCAGCGATCTTGTCGATCATGGCTTGCATCGGTGCAGGTTTCATGGCGTCCCTCATCGATTTAATTGCATATGCAAGTATCTGGCTTGTCAAGCGGAGGCGTCTCCTTTTTCTCAGTTCATCCGGGAGTCGCTGGGATACGGTCCAACCGGCGCGACCTCGAAAACCACGTTAAGTGGTTGCGTATCATTGAGTTACGAACTCGATTGCCCCGGTCTGGCGGCTTCAACGGGCCGTTGATGGGATGTATGGGATGTCGCTGCTAGCCGCGCGGTGCGCCTCAAACCAGGATGGTGGGCTGTCAACGGGAGAAACGGAGAGCGCGGGGCCGAAGAGTGCCCGAATCCGGCGATCCGGCCCGGTTCGAATCGTCCCACTCGGGGTGCCGAACACATTTTGGCCGTTAACCAACGACCGATGTCAACGAGAGAGCGCGAGAGTTCGAGACGCCTTCATTCGGGGCTCGAGCGCAGCTCGGCGGGTTACGATCGAATCCCGAACGTCGTGGCTACGAACCGAGAGCGCGGCGGGAGGCGGCGAAAACGCCGTAACCATTTACGGGCAACGGGTTAGGGCGACGATGCGGTGCGGCCGCTTCCCGTCGCGGGTGTCAACGTACGCGGGCACTCTCGTTCGAGAAAACCCGTCTATCTCCCCGAA